>ENA-UEQW01000984-UEQW01000984.1-human-gut-metagenome-genome-assembly--contig:-NODE-984-length-25266-cov-5.386836_pt1 | contig 25266 bp, 32 predicted proteins | sample MGYA00242947_ERZ507947 | MGnify/ENA primary metagenome ERZ507947 (study PRJEB26167, sample SAMN06115421) | human gut metagenome | host: Homo sapiens | place: China:Guizhou | collected 2015-03-17... | reverse complement strand
CGGACCTGGTACTCGTATTCCCACCTGCGCTAATGGTATCCTCGAAATTCTCGAGAAGAAGAACATTAAGCTGTAAGTCTTCTGTGTCGTATATAACGCAAATTGTGATGTGTTTGTTTGAGTCCTACGTGGTCTGGAGCTGATGTCCGTAATGGTGATGGAAATGGGGGCATAAGGAGCGCGCTCCTGCTTTAACTACAAAAGAACTGCAAATACTAGATCAACTCATACAATGAAGTAGAGACTACATACGATTCGTAATACTCGTTTAGTTGCAAAGTATTTGTGAGAAAGGTGCCCAAGAATGCCACTGAAAGGATTATCAAAGTAGCCACAAGAGAGAGTGTCTTTATGGGTGTAGGATGCTCTTTCTGAGTTTGGAGAAGTGGATAGTGTGCACATTCCCAAAGACCAGTATACACTGAAACCACGAGGGTTTGTGTACGTGATTTTCAAGAACCAATACTCTGCCGACGCGGCCATTCGCAAAGGCGCCTGCAAGATCATGGGTGGCGTTTTGCAAGGCTATTCACCCCTAGGCGCGGATGTGGAGATAAGCGAGGCAAAGCAGTCAAGGTCGCAGCAGAAACAGTGCCAGCGCTTGTTCATTCGCGGAATCCCTCCAGACGGAAACGAGGCCGAGCTCTTGAAGTTTTTCAACTCTGTCGGGCCTGTCGCGGTCCATATCTTCCCGAAGGACCGCAACAACGGGCTGCTTCGCAACTTCTGTTTCATCACCTTCGAGTCGGAGGCGCTGGTGTGCTCTTCGGTGAGACACTTAGCTATAGACGGACGATTTGCTGCGTAAGGGCACTCTGAAGTACAAGAACTTGGATCTCAGCATTGTTCCTGCGCAGTCTCGCGACGTTCTCTGTTTCTTTTCGTATTGGATCCTCATGGATAGATCCCGATTCCTATGCGCAGGAAACGGAAGAGGACAAGGTGAATCAACTCGTTGCGAACACGGGCGACGAATACGACCCTCTGGACCACCCCGTTGCTGCTCCGCCCTCCTCCTATCCTCCATCGTCCTATGACCCTTATGCCTACGAGCAGTACCCGAATCAGTACAATTACGATTACCAGCAACCGTACTATCAGGACCCGAATGCCCCTAATTACTACGACAATAACGCATATGGGTATGGATACGACCCCAACGCGCCTCCTCCCTATGATCCGAACGCGTCGTACCCTGCCCCCAACCAGGCGCCCGACGCCTCCTTCAACTCCGCTTACGTTCTGCCCTCGTCCGTTCCCGCGCAGAACGATGCCAAGCCTGAGGCGTCGGCGCCGCCGGCGAGCGAGAAGGAGGGCGCTCCTGCGGCTCCGAGCTATGATGTGAATGCTGCCTCCAAGTTCGACAGTGCGCCCGCGCCTCAATACGACGCGAATGCGTACTCGGCTCCGCCGCAATACGATGCGAAGAGCGCGCCGGCGTACGACGGCAAGGCTCAGCCGCAGTACGACGCCAGTGCTGCGCCGTCCTACGCCCCGCAGTCGGCGTATGACCCCAAGAGCGCGCCGTCTTACGACATGAAGAACCCGTCGCAGTTCGACGTGAAGGGCGCGCCTTCTCCTTATGATCCCAAGAATGCGCCTCCACCCTACGATCCCAAGAACGCGGCTCCTTATGACCCCAAGAGTGCCCCTCCACCTTATGATCCCAAGAACGCGCCTCCTCCATATGACCCCAACACCCCGCCAGCGTACAACCCGAACCCACAAGCGCAATACGACGCCAAGACGCCGTATGACCCCAACGCACCCCCCTCCTACAACCCGAACGCACCTCCACAATACGACGGCAGAATGCCGCCCTACAACCCCAACGCACCCTACGATGGCAAGAACGCTCCACCGTACACTAACGCACCTTACGACACCAAGAACGCTCCACCTTACACCAATGCACCGCCTTACGACGCCAAGAACGCTCCACCCTACAACCCTCCTTACAACCCCAACGCCCCCTACGACCCAAAGAACCTCCCACCGTACAACCCGAACGCACCACCTCCATACAACCCCAACATGCCCCCTTACAACCCGAACGCACCGCCACCCTACGACCCCAAGGGCGCCCCGTACGACTACTACCGCCAGTACGGAGGCTACCCGCCCAACGACCCCTACGCGTACCCACCGCCACGCCACTCGTCCAACTGGGATCGCCGTGACGACTACGCTCCCGACCCACGCAGAGACAGGCGTCCCTCGTCCAACTGGGACCGTCGCGACGACTACCCGCCACAGCCGCGTCGCGCGGACCGGAGCAGAGATCGTCGCGACGACTACGCGGATTCACGTCGCGCGGATCGAAGCAGGGACCGTCGCGACCGTTACTCACGCTCCGACAGACGCTCGCGCAGTCGCTCGCGCAGTCGTTCTCCTTCGTATTCGCACGCAAAGCCACAGTAGGTGTGCTGGGTGGGGGTGATGGCCAGAGAGGACGCGACGCGTATCTTCGTGAGCGGCTTGGACCCGCGCGTGACGGAACAGGTGATTGTAGATCACTTCTCGCCCTTCGGGAAGGTGCTGACGGTGAAGTTCCCGCTGAACCACGAGACGGGAAGACAGCGTGATTTGGCGTACATTACGATGGAGACCAGCGAAGATGTCGATCGGGCGTTGCGTGGAGCGTCGCGTATCATTCTCGGAAAGGAAGTGAAGCAGATATGTGTAAGTGGCATGATAAAGGAGTGAGTCCTAGAGAGCCTTCACCAAGACATCAAAGGGTAGTTCTCGTTAACGACTCCTTGTTTGTTTAAGAAACAGAGCACCTAAGTTACAATAGAAAGGACGATAGTTTTGAGTTCAGCGAAAGGTACAACGCAATCTGTTTGATGCGTTGACGCATCACGCCAAGAACAGAATACTCTGCTTCTTCGCTCTTCTCTAGTTCCTTCAGGATCCCATCCAGCTCCTCTTCATTACTCAGCAAATCCACAAGCCATCCTTCGTCCACCTTATTCATTATCTTATGCAGAAGATAAACGTGAGTCGCTAGCAGCGCTTCGGTGTGGATACTCTTCAACACGATGATGCGGCTCGTTCCTCTGGTTAAGACCTGCGATTCCACCTTCATCGCTGCCTTCTCGCTAAGATTCGGCAGTAGCTTATCGATCTCATCTTCCGCTAGGGATGACGGCATCCGGAGCTGCATCGTCGACATGACCCCAATCGAATGAGTGGACAAGGGTAAACGTGCTGCAAAAGGGATTCCCGCATCAATCAGGGAGTACCATCCACACGAACACAATCGACTCACCGGCGGCGAGCCACTGTTGTGTTTATCGGCTCCAATCACCACAACCGACGCACTGAAGACACTCGAGAGCACGCTGTGCCACAGCGAGAGCGCAAAGCACATCACTGCAGACATCGCGTTGTAACGGCGCGGCACCACCACGGTCTCGCCAGTCAGATCCTCCAGCAGCAGTGCCACCTGCGTCACACTCGGCGGGAGCGACGCCTCCAGACGGAACACCACCTCGTCGCCGCTCACCTCGCACTTGAGTCGGGTTCCGTCGATGGAAACTCCCGCCAACTCCTGCTGTGTTTGCTGTTTCCACTGAATGTGGTCGAACAGGGCGTTTCGCCGGGACTCGAGCATGCTGCGCTGGTCGGAGAGCGTCTCCAGCTCGTGGAGCGTGGTTTGGGGTCCCCCGTATTCCGTGTCCACGTCTTGTCCCTCACACAGAATCAACCGTCCGTTGAGTTCCAGGACGAGAATTGCGCCAGAAGGGAGGAGATAGAAGTCGTGAGCGATGGAGCTGTTCTTCAGCACTTGCGACCCAGCATCATCACTCCACTTCCAACTACACTTCACAGGAAAGAATAGCGTCTCACATGCGGTTGTCTTCAATACCAAGCAGGAACGGAGAAGAAAACTGTCGAGCGCCCTGCATCTGAAGGCATCGCTCACATCGAGAGCCGTTCCACTTCCACAGCGTGTGCATGCGATCCTCCACGAGAAGGGCATCTGGAGACACAAAGGAACAACGGCATGCCACACGAGAAGGACTCTGGAAGAGCAAGATTGGATGGGCATCATCCATCCGATAAACGCATCCGTCGTCACATCCGACAACAAGCGATCCTTGGAGGAAGCACAGTGAAGCCACTGGAAAAGGGAGAGAGTGCCTCACATGACGATCAAGCGAAAGAGTCTCCGCTTCTCCAGAAATCGAAATCTCCCAAATGCAGTTAGCAGCATCGAATCCATAGAAGGAATTCGGGTCCAGTCTCTGCACAATCTGCTCCAGCAGCACAATTCTGTCGTCTGCAGGACGCTCACAGTTCGGAACAGCAAAATGTCGCACTCCAGCAAATGAGGAAGTCGGCTCAAGTGGCTGACAACACTTGTCAGAAACCAATGCAACGGAATTCGCGTCCACGATCACCATACGAATTGAACCCTGAAGCGTGCAGAAGAGAAGACACAAGGAAGAATCCCGCTCAAAACAGAGCAACGACTGTACTCCATCCACAACCTGCAGCACGAGCTATACATCATTGTTCAGGAGAAAAAACGAACATATCGCTTGTTGTCGCGAAGAACGTGAATGGAGTCGAGCGACAGTCTGACAACGATCCATTCGCCAGATACCTAGGAATTACACAGAATGAAAGAAAGAAAACGAAAGAAAACGCCCATGGAGGCGTATCACCCCCAAGAGGGGAGAAGCGCGCAATCTCCCTCCGGCTCATCCAAAAGAAAGAATGGAGGGATGTGGGAAAAGAAGAATGGGCCTACACGGGAATCGAACCCGTGACCTCTCGCACCCTAAGCGAGAATCATACCACTAGACCAGCAGGCCTCTACCAACCACCCCAAACCCCACCTCTAATAAGGCCAAACGACCCACTCCCTCTCCAATTCAAACACAGAAAGGACGAGTTTGGGAACACACGCGGGGAATGCCGAGCTCTCTCTATTCGCCGTCAGATGGGAACTTTTTCGGACGGTTTTCTCCAATTCCCACGAACAACGTGCTATGATGGAATTCACACTCAGTTGTAGCACCCTGACATCGTGTCACTGCAAAACGAAAACAACCGACTGCGGGAGGAGATACAGAGCATGAAAGCGCTCTACGACAACCTGAAAAGTGGGAGGTAGTTATGCCCATTCCTTGTGACTATAGGGCTTTCAACAACGACATACTGATGGAGAACTTGTCTCTCAAGGACACGATCAGGACACTGAACACGCAGCTGGATATGAAAACCAGCCAGATTGCAGAATTGAATCAGCAGCTGCTGGATAAAGACGTGGCGGAGAATTATCGTCGTGAAGCGTAGAATGAACTTAACCGCATGCGCAGCACACCGAACGGAATGGCGTCCTCTTGGGACGTCCGCGATCTCCAGCGACGAGTCGACTCTCTGGAGCAGGAGCTCAGAGACAAGAACAACGTGATTGCGCAGCTGAACGACAGAGTGGCGATGAATTCAGCGTCGCGGCAATCCGGTCTGTTCAGCCAGAGCGTGATTCGATTGAGTTGTGTCCGTTATGCGTAGAGGCGAAGCGACATCCAGCAGCTGAACACCATTCTCGACTCGTGCAAGGAAATCAGCGACCGCATGCTGGACTCCATCTGCATGAACATTCCGGAGTGGGGCAACGCGAAGACGGACATCGCCGAAATCCGCAGCGACATCGTGTGTACCCTCAAGAACGTGGAGACCATCCTGAACGACCTCTTCGCCTTCCACAAGCAGAACGAATCCAACGCCCCTCTCTCCGTTGTCCTGTTGTCGTTGCCTCACCCACAGAGCACGAGCAACCTGCAGCAGCCCATCGCAGAGCTGTACCGTTTGTGCATGAACTTCTCCTCGTCCTCCTCGCCGGACACGCAGCTGTACTCGGTCACCTCGGCGGTGCGCGGCCTGCTCCAACAGTGCAAGGCCAACTCCATCTCGGAGGTGGCGGTGCGTGTGGGGTGTGGTGGTGATTCGTAGAACGAGATGGCGAATCTGCGCGACGCCAAGAGACGCTTCGACACCAGTTTCCCTCCACTGCAGTAGGAGCTCGAACTCCTTGTCACCCACAGAACGTTCTCACAGTCCCCAGAGAAGCAATACAGAGCGTATCTGACGGCGTTTATTCAACAGGTGGAGGAGTGGGTGAACCTTCTCAACGCCACGATGAACAAGGCGGCGGAGGCGGCGGGCATCACCATCGCCAGCGAGGCGGACAACTGTCACTACAGCGAGGCGGCTCTGCAGGAGATGGTGAGTGTGGGATCCCACAAATTATGGGTAGACGGTGGACCTCTTCATGGAGAAGTGCAAGCGACAGAACGAGTTGTTGGACTCGCGGCTGCGCGACACGGTTCACATGATGAACATGGTCAGTGGCATGCTGAAGAAGACCTCCAACGGCACTGTGATCGCCACCGCAACGCCCACTGGCGATCTCTTCGCGCTGAAGGAACGGGAGCAGACGCTGAAGGAGTTACTGCGCGACTGCGACCAGTTCATTTCGCTGTACATGCGTGATGTGAACACGCGGTTTGATGGGAACCGGGTTCGCGACAGCACGGTGGACGCTCTGCTGGCGCGTGTGCGGAGTGTGACGGGGCTGGGGAGGACAGAAAACTGGTCGAATTCGGACGTGTTGTTGTTGTTGCAGCGATTGAAGGAGAAGGAGTCGCTGTTGGTGACGACGCAGGAGAAGTATGATCTGGTGATTCAGGATATGATGGCGATGGAGAACGAGCGCGATGACATGAAGAAGAAGATGACGCAGATGGAGGTGGAAGTCGCGACGTCAAAGCAGCAAGTACAACAGAAGGATGCGGAACTGCAAACGTGGAAGCAGGCTGCTGCAAGGAACGCCGATTTGGGGAATCAGCGCTTTTCCTACGACAGGAATCCGCAATTCGGTTATACGACTGCAGCCTATCCAATGTAGGGATGGAAATGGGACGTTAGGATTAGGCAACCACACACCGAAGAAGAGATACAAGCCATAATAAACAGAGTTCGTAACAAAGTTTTCAAAGTGTGTCATTGATTGTTCCACATTGCGTGTCCTCTCCAAGAAATGACTAGCAAGAATGGATGATGGCCTCATCAGCTTGGACTGCAGTTATCCTGTTCGTTCGCTACATTGGTGCACTTCTACGGACACCAGTGACGACCATTACCTCGTGACTGCCAGTCTCCACTTTACCAACAAAAACAAGCTACAGGTGCGTTTTGTGTGTGGTTGATAATATCCAAGTTGCACAAAGTGAACCAGCGGGAGAAAACCGTTTCAACAGTTTTCTCAAAGGAGATTCAGCTGCCTCCATCGCAGATCCGTGTGTCAAAGCTAAAAGAGGGCTCACCAACGGAGTTCATCATTTCCTCCTCTATGGGACTACAGGTGATGAGGATTCAGTCGGATATGCGTAGTATAAGTGACGAACTGTCTATTTCGTCATCAGTACGGATTGCCGAAGGATCTGATGCTCAGGAACTAACGCCGACCCCGGACAAGCGTTTGCTGCCAATCACATCCTTTGTTATTGCGAAGAGGAATGCGCACATCTATGCTGCTTCGTATGATGGCACAATCAGCATCTGGGACACTCAGGTAGCTCCACTCCCTGCACGTGATGCGTAGAAGACAAAGGTTGTGGATTCGATCGAAACGGATGACCGGGAGTGCTACAGCATTGACATTGATCCTGAAACGGATGACGTGTTTGCCACCGCTGGCTTGAAAGGCTGTATCACCCTGAATGACGTTCGGTAGGCGAGGTTTGTCTTCCTCACCGTGAGGGACCCGAGAATGCGCAATGTCACTGGCTTCACGATGGAGGAGGGTCAGCCTATCGGGAGAATTGCGTGGTGTCCGCAGAGCACATGGTACATCGCAGCGATTCCGATCGAAGACCGCCGCATCGCCGTGTATGACATCCGCAGCACGAGTTCGCCGTGCAACTACTTCGCGGGTCACAAGTTCTACGTGAATAACCTCCAGTGGTCGCAGTTCCATGCGTCCCAGGTTGTTTCATCGGACTACGGTGGCAATGTGAGAGAGGGAGGGATGGGTGATGTGTAGTGCTTGAGGTGGAGTGTGCTGCGAAATAGTACAGAGGAGGACATTCAGTACTCGATGGAAGCGTTGAGACTCAAGGCGGCTTGCATTTGCCAGTCTCCTTTTCAGAAAGACTTCTATGCTCTGGGTGTGGGGAATCGCCTGTGTTTTAGGAGCTATCGTGAATAGCTGTGTACTCTAGTTCCTGTTTCTTTCAAAAGGGAATGTGTTCCACAAGGACGAGAGCAGCGATAAAAAAGAATAAGCTTTAGTCCGAACTAGAATCATCGCTAGAGTCCTTCTTTCCCTTCTTGCCACCCTTCTTCGAGGACTTCGATTTCTTAGACTTCTTCTTCTTGTCGTCCGAGTCGGAGTCGGAATCAGAATCGTCATCCGAATTGTCCGAGTCATCCGAATCAGAGTCATCATCCGAATCATCATCCGACTCACTCTCAGACTCACTCTCACTCTCCTCGCTGCTGCTCTCCTTCTTAGCGCTCTTCTTGGCGCTCTTCTTCTTCGGCTTCTCATCCGAATCCGAGTCAGAATCCTCCGAATCCTCATCCGACTTGTCCGAGTCCTCCTCCGAGTCCTTCTCGCTCTCCGAATCAGCGCCGAGGTTGCGAGGACGGTTCTCGTCCACACTCGCCACAGCCATCTCGTTAGCGCTCTTCAACGCCTCCTCCATGTTGATCTTGCTCAGCTCGGGCACGTAGTTCTTCCACACGTTGCCGATCTGCTTGTAGTACGTCATCTCCGTCTGCAGCAGGTCCAGCACGATGCCGCGGATCAGCTTCATCTTCTCCACGCGGAAGTCCTCGATCACGCCGTTGATCTTCTCCGTCACCGTGTTCAGCTTCTTCTTCAGCTTGCCCGCGCGCTTCTTGTAGCGGTCGATCTCGTCCTCCGCGCCAGCCAGCTTCGAGCTCTTGCCCGGCGTCGCCGCCAGCTTCTTGTAGTTCGCCTTCGCCTTCTTCAGACCCTGGTACGCGTCCTGGTAGTTGGACAGGATCGCCGAGCGACGACCCACCGTCATGCGCATCTCGTCCACCAGCGCCGCCAGCAGACGCATCGGCTTCACCAGCGCGCTCTCCTCGCGCACGCTCTTCTCGTTCCACAGCTGGCCCGTCAGCGCCATCGCGTCGTTCATCGACTTCATCGCCTCGCCCACGCAGTCCTGCTGGATCTGGCTCAGCACGCTCAGGTTCACGCCCATCTCGATCAGGTTGTTCGTCGACTCGCGCTGGTTGTCCACGAAGTCCTGCGCGTGGCTCGCCAGCGCCGTGATCTGCGACGACACGTCGTTCAGGTACTCCACGTACTTCGCCAGCTTCTCGTCCTCCTTGCTCAGCGGCGCCTCGCCGCCCAGCTGCTGGTTCATCGACTTCTCCACCTGCTTGCCCACGCTCACCAGACCGTTGCCCACGAACTTCAGCAGCTTCATCGGGTTCGTCAGGTCGTCCTTCAGCGAGCTCTTCGTCTCCGCCTTCTCCTCGTCGAACTTCTCGTCGTCCGACGTCAGGAACGAGCGCACGCGCTTGCTGTCCTTCAGCAGCGGGCTCGCGCACACCGAGCGGATGAAGTACTGCAGCGCGTTGCGGCGCTCCTCCACGAAGTCGATCTCGAAGCGGTTCAGCGCGTTCTTCTGCGGCATCGGAGGAATCACCGCGTAGGGATACTCCTCCGCCAGAATGTCGTGCAGCCACAAGAAGTCGCTGTAGCGGCGCACCACCACGCTCTGGCTGTACTTGTACGCTTCGTTTGTGGTAACCGTATTCACGTTGTATGTGACATGGGACGAGTTCATCTTGTCGGCGATACGCGTGGGATTCGTCACACTCACGATGAACTCAGGCTACGCGATTATCACCACAGGCACGCAAAACACCCACCTTCTGCTCGCTGGCAGGAGCAGCAGCAGGAATGGATATCATCTCCTTCGCGGGAGCGGCGGGAGTCGCAGGCGCAGCGGGAGCAGCAGGAGCGGCAGCCTCGGGAGCGGGAGCGGGCTCGCCAACGGAAGGAGCTTCCTGCGCAGAGGCAGGAGGATCTACGACAGCAGTCTCAGGCGCAACAACTGTATCTAATCCCATGTTAGCTTCCATTCAAACACGCCCATACACTCCAATCCGCCACAATCTCGTAAGTGAACACAATTCTTACCTTTGTCAGACATTATGCAAAAGATAGCAACACAATGATTCTTCAAGAAAGGATGGACCCTCCCGTGAGCGCGCTCTCTCTCCAGCGAACCGCCATCCGTGTGCTCACCAGAGGATTCTGGACATGATTTGGCAATATCTCTTCCGGTAGTGAGTATGGACGGGCTGTTGCATGACCATTTGCTCTATGAGTGTAGTCGCTCCATTTTGATCCATTGTCGCCCTTCTCTTTCATTAGTGACCAAACCGATTGATTTTCAGGCGAATTCTCTCTCTATGCTCATTATGATGATAGTGGTGTTATTTCGGCTCTTTGAATCGTACTGATCCACAACAACCCAAATGCACATTGCCATTCTATTACACAGAGTACAGGTATCACTTCCTCCAGCCTACATTACCAGAATCACTCTATGGAAACCCAATCATGCCTGTTACCTTCTCAACACAGGTTTGAGTATTCACTACTCACGGCAACGAGCATGGAAGGGAATTCAACGATAATGCTCCCAATCCAAACCGCAGACCCTTTTCGTGCGCCCAATCACTTCACCGAACGACTCAAATCAGCGGTTTCCTGTTTCATTCCACTCCTTCACAAAACCATTTGAACAATGAGGTAGGTGTGCTGCTGGTTTTGAAATGCGCTGTGCGTAACGCTGTGTAGTAAGATTGGCAGCGAAGTTCTGAACAAGGCTCTTGATACCATCCTCGCCTATTCCGCTGGTCAGGAAGTGGAGATCGACGGAGAGAAGCTGAAGGGCAAGAAGAGAAACTTCACCGAGACCGTGGAGCTCCAGGTCACTCTGAAGCAGATCGACCCCGCGAAGGACAAGCGTTTCGCCGGTTCCTTCGTGCTCCCGAACCCCACCAGAGATCACATCAACGTGTGCGTGTTCGTGAACGATAAGCACGAGCAGATTTGCAAGAAGGAGGGTATTCCTTGCATGAACGTGGACGAGATCACCAACTTGAACAAGAACAAGAAGTTGATTCGCAAGTTGGCGAAGAAGTACGACGCCTTCCTCGCTTCGGACACTCTGATCAAGAAGCTGCCTCGTATAATGGGACCTGGTCTGAACAGAGCCGGCAAGTTCCCCTCTGTGATCACCAACAGCGAGGACCCCGCTGAGAAGATCAACGGCATTCTCCACACTGTGAAGTTCCAGATGAAGAAGGTGCTTTGCCTCTCCGTGCCCGTGGGTCACGTGAACCTGACCAGAGACCAGCTGAAGACGAACATCGTCCTCTCCGTGAACTTCCTGGTGTCTCTGCTGAAGAAGAAGTGGCAGAACATCAAGGTCGTCTACATCAAGTCCACCATGGGACCTGTGCAGCAGGTGTACTTCTAAGCGGACTGGAACGTACCAACTGCGGTTGGAAGCTGTTCTTACTCTGAAAACCCGTTCTGTTTCTTAACAAACACTTTGCGCAAGCGACTACACCTTCTCCAGTGGAGTTCGTGACAGGGTCTCCACACTCTTGACAGAGTGATCGCCCCTAGCAAGAGCGTTGATACGCTCTATGGCATAGGTGACGGAGCCGCCAACAATCAACAGGATTCCGCACACCCCGCGCGCAGTCATTGGGGTGTGGTAGATGGCGGCTCCCATGAAGGACTGAAGGGAATTCTTCACAACGCCGGAAATGTTGTGCGATAAACTGCTCGTGTACTTAATCTGATACTGGGTTGCCAAACCGACTATCAGACCCACGAGTCCCGCTAAGGATTACCACACCAAGGCAAAAGTACCCAACGAACTCCAAAAGAAGTAGGAAACAGTAATCTCATGGCTGTTTCGCATAATTATGGACAGCTCGCCATTGAAAAGGCCAACAATGGGAATGATCAAGCAACTATTCAGGTTGTTATAATAGCAAAGCTCCCAGTGACTATTCAAAGAATTCCTCAAATAGCGCTGAACAAGAACGGTGTAGAAGGAACCCGCAATACTGGCCGCAAAGCCATACAACGTGCCAACGAGCGAAAAATGCAGCTCTCCCTCGATCCCTTCGATGTACCCAATAACGATGACTAAACAAGAGAGGACAGTCTGGTAGGAAGAACGCTCTCCAAAGAAGAAATAGCTACGCGTGACAGCGACCGCACGCGCGTTACTTAATAAACGGGATTATTGGAATACCCAAAGACCGCGAGATCTGGTAGAATGACACTTCTACGTATTTCAGACACAGATTGCTCAGTGTCACTGTAGCGCAAAACAGAAATGAAATGGGAAGCAGCTTCACTGCCGTGTGAATAGAAAAACTACGAATGAGCGTCGGGGGCAGCGCCCACCCCAATCTCGGAAGCCACGACGTCTTGAAAATGCAGGCATTCAGTAGCGACAAGAGTTGGAGAACAATGATTGGCGACACGAATTGCATCAAAGTCGTGAAGTACGGCGCAGAAAACTCACTGTTCATGTGACTGTATATGTATCTACAGCATTACTCTCCCACTCGCACTTCATCGCACTTGTTCAGGAATATCGCTTCCCACGATACGATCCAGTAGATTGTGATGACAGAGATGATGCGCAACGATGCTGTCATCGCCATGGAATAATGGTAGAAAAAGAATGACTTCCACTTTTCCCTCATGGCTAAAGTGTTCCACGTTTTTCACCACTTGCTTCCAAATGATAGTGTACGATTCGAAGACACGTTTCCAACAAACAGTTCACTCTTTTACGCCTGATGTGATACTCGAGATGCTGTCCTCGTAGACCTTGTAGTTGTGGTGCATCGTCAAAAAGGGAGACAACCGCATGATCTGGGGGAACGACGACTCGTTCGGGAAGTACATTACTCCGGGCGCCTTTGTAAACCGGTTGGACTTCATAAACAGGATCGCTGCCTTCCACGACTACTCATCACTCTCACGCACCACACCCACCGTCGTCATTGTGCTCTTCATCTGCTCGTAGCGCATGTACACGTCTCCGTTCCCGATGTACGGGTGGAACAAGTAAATGCTGCCGGGGAGAACGAAGTCGCCGAAAATGGGGGACTCTTCCTTCTTCTCCTTCTTCAGCCACGAATTCATGTTCTTCATGTTCGTCAACAGCGTCTGGAAGCCGTCTCCGAACTTGGACTTCATGCGCACGTGCATCTCGCAGCCCTCCTCGTCCGCTCGACTGCTGTTTCCCCTGTGCATAATGGAATGCAGAGACTGTCTGAAGTGCTGCTTTTGGAAGGCATCCATCGCGTCCTTGGCATTGTCCTTTCCCTCTTCCTTTTTGTTGATTTCGACACACTCCTCAATCTACCCGTTACAGTCCACAGCCAAAAAGGCTTACATCGCGCAGCGCGCCGTAGATGCAATTCACATTCAATCGCGGCACGATATCGTCCTCATTCACGACCGTGTACACATAGCCCACGCCCTTCTCCTTAATCTCCTTGGATAACATAGGAGGAGGTGCGAATGCGAAGCATCGCAAGAACGCGTCGCCTCCACGCTTGTCCGCGAACTTCCTGAACGTCCTGTGGTTCTTCCAGTAAATCGCCGTCAGCGCCGCGATCCCCGCGCCGAGCGAGTGCCCCACCACCTTCAGCGTGTACTCCGCGTTCGAGTTCAACGCCTCCTCGATCGTCGTGCGAATCAGGTTGTCCGTCGCCAGCCACTTCGCGATGACGCCCATGCCCTCGTGCACGGTGCCCTCCTCCCACCGCATGCTGTTGCCGTAAATGTCCACCACCACGTCGTTCAGGTTCTGCGTGCCGCGAACCAGCACCACGATGCTCTTGCTGTAGATGTCGCGGAGAATGAAGACGGGAGGACTGTGGAACTCGACGCCGCTCTCCGTCGTGAGCGTGTCGCCTTCGAAGCAGCAGTAGAGGAGATCATCAATGCTCAGCTCGGAATGCTCCAAGAGAAACTCGATATAGGCCTCGTCCCCCAGCTGGATCTCAAACATGGACGAAATGTCGTTCGTGTTCATCACACTCAGCACATCAGAGTCGCCCTTCTCCGTCGACTCCTTCATGTTGATGCGCTTTCCGTAGGCGCCGACGATCATCTTGCTGTAGTGCTTAATCTCCTTCACGATCGGGTCACTGAGGCTGATGAGCGTACCGTGGTAGTCAATGGGTTTCTACCCCGTGAATCGCACAAACCACTACTCACTTGTCTGCGGATAGCCTCCATCACCCCACTTATCAGCTCGGAGAAGGACAGATTCATTATGCTCTGGAAATGAGGGAGCAGCAGCGTGGCCGTAATGTTAACCGCACTACAATTCAAATCCACAAGACACGACCTGCTTTTGAAGATCTGCAATGAAGGAGCCCTCGTAGAACATTGTGTTATCCTCGATCATATCTGTGAAGTTCGTGTGGAAATGCTTGTCCACATTCCGAACAAAGGTGAAAATGTACTTCAGCGTGCAGTACGAAAAGAAGAAGGACAGAATCCAACTGTTCAAACCGAAATAGCGACTACAGTGAAAAGAAACAGGGAATCGTACAGAACGAGCGCGTTTGCGACGACTAGAAGATAGAAGTTGACATATCGCAGATAGGGATGCACGTATCGATCACCCAGACGTTTGATGTCAGCCAGACGAAGAATCCTCGCCATTTCAAAACAATAGTGAAACAAACACATCTTCTCACGGGACCATGTACGTATTGTAACAGTAGCTGCTGATTTCCTCGAGACAGGCGCCATCCACGTCTACAGGTGATTGCTCTCTTCCAACGCAACCCGAATAGATGATGTTCCTCAGACCCTTGAATGGCTTCGTCTTCTTATCCGAGACATTTACAGAGATGCTCTGGAGCGACTGCAGAGCTAGGCATCAACATCACTGCAAACGCAAACAGGTCAAGATAAGGGTTTTCATGCAGCACAGGCTCGTCGCCTGGAGAACAATTGTCTTCAGCGCGGGCAAATCTACAGTCAAGAGGATCGAGATGCGTCACCGATGAAGTGAGCCGTCAGCACGTTGAAGAACGACTGCGGTCCAAACGTAACTGACGTCAGCTTCGGGAGGTTCGAGAAGAGGAACGTGGAGCTCCGGAGAAACGACGTACTCCCGAACCGAATCGTTTCCACTTTTGTTAACCCTAGAATGAAACGCCCGCATCCACACTACCTGAAACAGAGGCGAGGTCCGTGTGAAAGAAGGCGTAGGAGTCGCAGGTGAACTCAACGAGGGAGGGCATATCTGAATGAACAGAAAGAAAGCACACAGTACTGCTGAGATTCAGTCGATTCGTCTTTTGGAAGGAGTACTCTCCGACTCGCAAGGTGTTGAGTTTGGGCAAATCTATATAGTCATTTGCACATTGAATGCCAACTCGAAATGTGAAGATCGCCATTCTCGAAGCAGGCGTTCTCCGTCTCGATCATAACGAGAGAGGGGAGAGCGTCCAGCGTGAGGAACTTCGAGCTGTTGAACGCGTGACTGCCGAAGAACACGACGGACAGCGATGGCAGATCTACGTGAAACGCCAGCACAAGGACAACTCGAAAGACGGAACGAGTAGATGGAGGTGCACGAGTAGCGGCCAAAATGGATCGAAAACAGGGAAGGGAGAGCTACGTGAAAACCCGATCACACTCGTACAGTACAGCACGAGCGACTTGTTCTTGTACTTGCAGTCCAGCTTGCTCGTGAGCGCTTCCTCCTTGCTGCTCACTGCGCGTGAAGGACACAAATGACAATTACCAACACGCGCTCTCGATGCCTCGTCATCGAAGGAATCGTCGCCGATAAAGAGTGTCGTCAGCGCGGGCAACTCAGAAATGCGAAATGTGTCGAGACTCTTCAGACACTCCTTGCCAATCTCGATCTTCTTCAGTTTGGGACAATCTACGATAGACCTGTGAATACAACGCTACCGATCACGTAGAGAATGAGAATGTTGTTGAGGTAGTGGTCGGCGATGGTCAGCACCTCAATCGACAAATCTGCATGTGAGACGGAACCGAGACAGTGGACTCGATATTGAAACGTAGCGGAGATTTGGGAACGACGGCATCAGACTGAAGAACTTGGTAAGCGAATCGCCCCCGTCGCTCTCATTCTCCGCTAACGAGTTGATATTCAGCTCCTCGATGAGATTGTAGTCCTTGTTGAAGAAAAACGACCCGCTCGACGAGTTTATGATACTCGACAGCAATACCGGATTAATGTCCGACACGTCTACCCCTCACACACAACACCCCCCACACCTGATCTCCGCTTGCTTGAAGAAGCTGTAGTCGTTATGACTGGTGATGAAGCTGTACACGTGCTGGATGTCGTTCCGCAGGCGGTCCGCATACTGCAGCTCGCACGAAATCATCCTGTTCTCCTTCCACAGCCCGCTGTAGTACAGGTTGGAGTTGAAGAAGAACTGCCCCTTCCCGTTCTTCAGGTTGTCCAGCCAGTAGCCCTCGTAGTGCGAGCCGTTGTCGTAGTGAAACTCCCCGTAGAAGTTCTTCTTGCCGTTCACGAAGGAGCCCTTGTAGTACGAGCCGTCGCTGTTGAAGGAGTACCCGTACCCCGACAGCGACGTCAGCGAGTAGAACCAGCCCAGGTAGGTGTATCGCTCGTCGCACACCACGGCGAAGTACAGCACCACCGACTTGCCGTGAATGGTTTCCACCTTCTGCGTGTACACGATGTAGTCGCCGTGCGTGCGGTCGCAGGGGGGGATGCGCTGGAGGGAGAAGGCGGGCACGATGCTCGACAGGTCCTCGCTCCCTCTCTTTCCATCCAGCGCATCGAGGAGGTCTTCCGACGCCTCAGGGCCGTCGGTCAGGTCGTCGGGGGTCTCCAGCTTCTCGTTCAGCTCCACGCAGGACCGCATGGAGTCGGAGCAGGAGGAGTAGGAGGAGCACGGGGACGAGTATTTGTCCTCCTCCACTTTTGTGAGCGACGTCTCTTCGTTGCTGAGGATGGACGCCTCATCACACGATTCACCCGGAATGTCCGGAATTTCGTCGTCCGATTCCTTGATAAGCAGGTCGCCGCTCTGGGAAGTGAGAGCGTCTATCGCAGGAGCCAAGAGAATCTGGGATGTGCAGCAGAGCGTCATGATGATGGAGCGGAGTTGCTCGATGATGCTCAGAAACTGAGGTCTGCCCAAGAAGGTTTCATCGGAAATGAGGTCAAGACAGTACTTGAAGGACTACACGAATCACTGCAAAGACGCAACACCACTTCCATGTCCGTAATGTCGAGGATGTAGAACAACGCCAGGCAGTCCTTTATGGAAAAGCGGTTGATCACATTCATGAGGAGGATGAACTTGCGCATTTCCTACGCATAAGGAGAGCATCGAACAGGGACATCCGTGAGAAAGCAGTACAGTCTCTTGCTACGGATTGTGTCCTACACTTCACCCCGTTCCATAAACTACTCACATTCGGCGACATGATGATGAGATTGCTCAAAATGATCTTCATGTTCTACGAATAAGCGTTGCACGACGAAACGACTTCATCACTGATCAAATTCACACACTCCTTATTGCATATTGGACACCTCATCTGCTATATGCATGATCGCAACCCAACAGCACAAAACCGCTTGCTCTATACACTGGAAGCAGATACGGTGCGGACAGTTCTCTGAAGTGTACACTGCACGCCCTGGATCATGGCACTTCTCTAGATTGGATGAATCCCGTCGCCCATTTCATACCACAGTAACCGCCGTCCTTCCGAGTGGACTGGATAAACCGATCGAGAATCCGCTGGCAGAATTCCCTCTTGTAGAGATGCATGGTCTGGGCAACAAACAAATGATCAACTATCCACTTCTATGGTATCTCAGCAGAAGGTTCACGGCAACTACACCTCACTCTCCTCGCACACGCACTACGCCCAACAGCAACGGACACGCCAGCCGTCACAATTGCGACTCGCTGCTTCTTCCGCCTCCTCTCCTCCTCCGAAACGGGCACGCACAGCTCTCTACCCATCACTGTCCCGCACAGCCCCCACGGATTCACGCCCATCTGGAACAGCGCTCGCTCCAGGTTGTCCACCTGCTCCTGCGACACCGTCTCTCTCACCTCCACGACCTCCGGAGCGCGCAGCGAGAACTGTTTGCAGTGCTTCGCCACCTGCGTCGCCAGCTCCGCGTCCTCCTCCTCCCGCTTCACGCCGATGAAGAACACGCCCTTCTCTTGCAGCTGGGACTACGCCTCACTCGCCACGCCTCCTCGCACCTGCACGTTGCAGCAGTACTCGAACGAGCTCGCACTCGCCACGTCGAAGAGGAGCACTACGCCTCACTCGCCACACCTCCCTCCACCGCACAGGTCGCACACCTCGATGCACTGCCACAACCCGTCGCTGTTCGACTCGCCCACCTCCGTGCACTACGCTTCGCTCCACCCCCTCTTCCCTACCAGCAGGAACTTCAAATCCGTGGGAGCGCAACGCGCGTCGTGGGGCAGCACACACAGTGTCGTCTCGATCGGCGAGTCCACGCCCTCGCCCAGTCCGGACAGCGTGGACTTCATCCGATGAAGGAGAGCCGACTACACTCCACCGCGCCCAACAACCCTCACCTTCCCAGTGCGATCCTTCCCCACGAAACAGCAGTGCACCACCTGACGGTCCTTCTCGTCGCTACCCCTCACACCCCCCGTATTTCGGTACCTCACCCACCGTACCAGCGACGTGTAGTCCTTCCAGTACCCCAGCTGCAGCACCGAGTACACGGTGCGCACGCACTCGAAGCGCAGCACCAAGAACCACAGACCGAGGAACACGTCGATGGGGAGTCCCCCGTTCTTGGTCAGACCGACGTTCTCCGGGTAGGGCGGGGACACACTACGACTCACCGCCTCTCGCGAGGACTACAAGAGCGACGCGCAGGACTCCCACACGGGCGAGGCGTCGGGCAGCGGCGCGAAGAGCGACTTCAGGTCGTCGGGCGAGAGCACGCCGTCGTGGTCCTGGTCGTGCAGACACGCCAGCTACGGTCACACACAGCCAGCCACGCGTACGCGGTACAGGAAGTCCAGTCCCTCCGAACTCCACTCGGCGTGCTGGTGGCGCGCGGCGAACGCCACGTGGTGCGGCTGGATCTTCCACTGCAGCTCGTCGTTGTAGCTACGCGTCAGCGCGCGACGACACAGTCACCCCAGCGCGCGCAGCATCACCCAGCACGTCTCGCAGCGGTCCTTCTTGAGGAACAGCTTCATCAGCTCCAGAAAGCCGCGGCGCGTGATGCCCTGCTCCTGCTGAGACAGCGAGCGGAGACAGCCAGGGTCCGCGTGCTGGAGGTACTCGTGGAGAGCGCGCACCTCCTCGACGGAGAGCGTGGTGGAGAAGCAGTGCTTCTAGGATGAACCGAGCGGACGTGGACTACCTCGAAGCGGTTCAGCTCGGCAAGAGACCACACGCCGTCCTGATCGCGGTCGAAGAAGCAGAAGACGCGACACAGAATGCGGTAGAAGGGATCGTTGAGGGTTTGCGTGGGTCGGTTGAACAGAGGCGCCACGGGGAAGGCGATGATGCGCTGCGTGTTGTAGAAGACGTCGCGGATGTTCTGGCGAGTTGCCGCACTGCACTCCATCACGCAGTCCACGTTCTAGGCGTGAATGGAAGAGTGGGAGAGAACGGGGTAGTCCTGGAGGAGAGGCGAGGCGCGGTCCAGCAGATGGGTGCTGCGGTTGATCGTCACCGGGTTCTTCTGGAGATCCAGCTTGTTCCCCACAATCACGATGGGCTTCTATTCCTCAACGCGAGCGAAACAGAAGAAACCGCGTCTCCTCCCTCCTCGGTCACCAGAGGAATCCACTTCGTTTTCACACTCTCCCACGACTGAGGGATGTCGAGCGAGTAGACGATCATGACGACATCCGCCTACGGATGACATGATGTGAAGAGAGGAACGAGACGGATCTGCTCACATGTCACCATGTGGTCGGACTCCAGGGCTAGACGGTTACCGGAACGACGAAGCATCCACAGGAGGAGTCGACGATGACGAGCGACGTGTAGTTCGTCGTGATCTCCGTGGGCACGATCACTTCGCACAAGACGGGGTCCACGTTCTGGGGAAAGGTGTCCGAGATGAAGGTGGATATGATGGAGGTTTTTCCGACGCGAGCTACACATCACGCGGGAAGGAGGGAGCTACGGTCCCCGACGACGAGAACTCGAATGTTCTTTCCCATTTCGGACGGAGCAACGAGAGTGTGGCACAAACAGAACACTATATGGAACAGGCAATTCACACTATCACACGGTTCACTCCTCCTGACACACCACCTCGTCACCGGGTCCGAAGATGTACTTCTGGGGCTTATGAGATCCGCACGAGCGGTCCAGGATGCTGACGATGTCCTCGCGCGTCACGTCCTCCTTCGTCTCCGCGCGGATGTCCGCGTGGTACGTCTGCAGCTTGTTCAGCAGCACCTGCTTGTGCGTCGCCACGCGCGCTCTCGCGAACACGGGAGCATTGTCGGGCACCCAGGTGAGGAACACGAAGCGCTCGCGAATGGAGGTGCACGTGCCCGCCTTGTTGTACGCGATCACCTTGAAGATGCCGTACAGCACCTCGTTCTCGTCCAGCTTCTCCACCATCTCCTGGAAACCGTTGCTGCCGTACCCGAACACCGACAGCGACTCGTCCTTCGCCAGCTGGCACAGGATCCAGTTCACCGTCGAGTCCTGCTTCTTGAACTCCTCCCACAGGTCGTCGAACGTCTCCGCGCTCTGCTTCACCTCCTCCTCGTGGCCCGCGAAGTCAATGTCCTCCGCGGTGATGTCGAAAATGTACTCGTCGCACGCGTGGCTGCCCGACGCGCGATCCAGCTCCTTGATGATGATCTCCTTCGTCATCTCCTCGAGGCTGTTCACCTGCAGACCGATGTGGGCTCTCTACTCGTCATCGCACAGCTCGACAGACTACGGCAAAGAACTCACGCACCATGGCGGAGATGGTGCTCACCTTGGCGCGCTCGATGATGGGCGTCTCGGAGCCGATCCACGAGATGAACACGAACTTGGCACGTCTGCTTGTTACGGCAGACTTGTTCTCCACACCAATCACTTCAATCAGCGCAAACTGACACTACGCGTCACTCCACGTCGCAGCGCACCACCTTCTTGGGATCAAGATGCTTAATGCACTCGTCGTAGCCACCCTCACCAGCGGAGTCCACAACGAGCTTTCCAAAGCCCTCAATGTCGCACACAATCCTGTTGGATCACGGCAAACGCAGGATATCCTACCAGCTAGTGAGATCCTTATCATCGAGGATCTTCTTGTACTCCGGCGATTTCGCAACTTCCGAGCAGTCGGCCATATTCACAATTGGGAAGGGTGTGGGATTAAAAAGAAATGTGAGAATCCGATTCGCGCTATCCAACGTACTAGCGGATTTGAGGCACGACGTTGTTGGGGCATTTCGGTATTTGGCCGTGCCTCAAATCCGCACATGCGTTTCTCGCCCCATTTCTTTACGCGCCACAGACCGGAAGTGTGCAACAAACCACCTCATACTACAGCTTTTCGTTTATAATACTAAGAACGACCGACGGGTCAATGATCATGTTATCGTTTCCCTGACTCGCTCCCAACACGTTGAAGTAGTGATCGCCCAACAGCATAGATTGGAGATAAATGATGAGATGCACCGCCTTGTTCGTCGACAAGAAGTACCGGTCATTCGGCATGCATTCGACCACTGTGACACCGCGACGCATGAACAGGATGTTGTAGAATGCGCCGCCGTGAGGACCAATCACCATGTCCACATTTGCCAGGAAATCGAATAGGCTGTCCAAGTCCGGATACTCAAACGGATTGAACACGACGAGTTCGTATCCCTTGGCGCTGAGAACTGGGGTAATGGCGTCGATGATCTCCCTCTCGTTCACAATCAGTCTTCCAGAGTTGCGCGTTCCCCTGCTTCGCGAAAAGAGCAGCACGATATGACGTTGCTGCTTCCACGAAGGATCCAGCCACGGCAGTCTCAGCATCTCCTGCGCCTCTTGCCACAGCTTAGGGTGCAACGGCGGCACTTTACAGCTGAGAATGAGTTTGTCTGCGTGCAGCCTATCGTCTTTCCACGGAAGGCTGTACGTGGAGATGATGTGATCAGAAGGAATACCTAATCGCTCGAGAATCATGCGAGGCAGCTTGTCATCGAAAGACGTATCGACAGCGTAGTAGACAGACTTGTCATTCGCGATGATGTCGCGCATTTGGACAAGCTTCGGTAACAGTCCGTCAATGAAGTGCTGGAACGACATGCACTGCGGAACTGGAAGATAGGCAAGCGTCCCCGAGAAGTGGCCTCCAGCGGGACCACCGTTTGGGACACTCTTGGAGTGATCGGCAGGCCAGCCACAATCGTACTGCCTGAAAGCAATTCCGTTCTCGATCACATCCAGATGACCCACCAGATACTTCTCTTCTTGCATAATCAGGACAGAATCCTTACTACAGCTCTCTGGGTGCTCCTTGCAAGGCCAGTTCGCGTACTGGTTCAGATAGTTCTCTGGATGCTTACAGATCGCGCTGTAACAGTGCGCGGAAGCCGCCTTCAGCTGGGAATAGTAGGAGGATATCGAGGAGAACGTTGGAAACGTCATGGCTGGCGTACGGAAGGGAGAGGGGATGACAAAAGGGGGATAGTCATAAGAGGTATGGGGTTGGAGCCTAAATGGATGTACATAGGCTTCGCTTATCTGACCGAATCCTGTAGACGATGTAGTTTGGGTAGAAGGAACGGAGGATTGTTGTTTTGACGGAGAGTGAGTTTCCGCCGCCCGTACTGACCCCGGTTCGATAATGCCCAAATCCGATATCACGATGCTGCCACCATTTGCAACGGACGAATCAGCATTCGCCACCAAGTTCGAAGATACAGCCTTCGTCACCCCCAGGAACAGGACAACAGATAGCACAAAGCAGAGAATGATAAACGCCCGTTGTATCTCCATTCGTCAACGAATAATGGTCAAACAAAGATGTGCACAAAAACAGGCAGATTTCTGCCTTGATGCAATAGTTGCGCTTACACCGTCAAATCCGTCTTATCCAGCTGCTGATAGGACACAGAAGAAGATGCGGTAATGTTGAGATAGCACGTCCAGAAGAGATTCGTCACATTGATGACTAGCAGTTGGTACTAGGGATCATGCGATAGAGGAAGTCACCACATTCGTGGGGATGAACATGAAATTGATGAACTGGACGGGAATCCACAGCATCATGTTGTACTTCTGGGTCTTCCAGAGGTTCTTTCTCACACTCTCCATCGCGTCGTGTGGCTGGTTGTGGGTGCTCTAGCGATTATATAAGGTGTTTGGGACTCGCCTCCATGTAGGAGATGGACACGTAGAAGAGTGTGTTTGCGAACGGGGTCCAGATGAGCTACACATCACACAGAGATAGAGAGAAGGCCTGATCAATCGCCAGCTTGATCCCGATACACAGCAACGACGTTCCGGGGATAAGAGAACTGAGTAGCAGCAAGTAGTAATGCGCTACAACGGCGAACAAGCAGCCCCACACCATAAAGCGCACGTTCCTTCGCAATCGCTCTCTCTTGTCTATTCTTCAAAGAGCATGAGCACTTTCACTTTTCGTGATGATTTGCGACAGAATGTCACTGATGCTATTCAGGATTACGGAGGTGATACACTTGGTGAGAATTGGATGTGTCTACCCACTCATTACGAATTCATACACAACACGGATAGCGCTGTACTATAGGCCTCGAGAAGATCCATTTGTTTCTCAAGCGTGATGGAGTATGTGAACAAACCAACCATTGCACTAAAACTCTTCGTCGAGATCGATGTCCTCTTCAGGATAGTCTCCAACTATGCTAAAGACTTCTCCGCAACGCTCACCCTTCACGTTCGGACCCCTCACAAAGATACCGTAGTTCGGAGCGCAGTCAAATAGCTTCTTCTCTTTGTAGTACCCTTTCCGTTATCCATGCACACCATGACTACCGTTGTTGCGCCCCGTTGGCTCATCAAGAGCAATCCCGACCCAGTATCCTCCCTTTGCAGCGCTATTCATTTCCAGCACTCCCGTCCACTTGACAGTGCCCCTTCTCCCTCCAGGAGACACTTCACATCGATCTCCCACACGAATCCCATCCACGCTCGAAGCCGGATACTCCGTTTCTGCGTTGTGGAATTCATCGATGTGCTGTTGCTCCGTCTGCAGCTTGAAAGCGCGATACGTGTTCTTTCGCTTGTTGTAGTCCTCGTCGCTCATGACGTATTTCTTTACTTTTGTCTCATCGTCAAGACCTCCGTCCTTGGCCAGCGAGTTGGGATCCTACAGGGGATAGAATTGCAAAGAGACTACGGTGTCCGTGCAATGCACAACCATTCCGTTCTTGAAACCACAGGACTCGAGAGTCTCCGAATCGTTATTCAGGTCTCTGATCTGAATGATGAAAGAGAGGAAGCAGCTTGACCTTCTGCCCCGAAGAAGACTGCAACGCGAGCACTTGATAGTTTGCGGGAGTCCCCGTGTGGAGAGTAATCCTCTTCTTCAGGTCTGCCACCTATATGTGAAGAAGAGGAATGAAGACGACAGTCGACTTGAGAGGCAACCGGATATCGTGCATGCGCACTTTGAGGTAGTTGTGAGTGATGTCGAAGCAGACGATTCCTTCATCCATGTAGTCATACTCGTGTCCGTCCTTTGCGGTCACATACGCGCGAACAGCGTCTATGTCTTCTTGGGACAATCCGATACTCATGGACAGAAGCAGCAGAAAGGAAAAGAGTGAGCACTTCTTTCTTATGCCCAACTTTGGTTTCAATCCCTTTGTTCCGCGCGTGAATGTGTACACAACGGGCGTGGATACGGGCGATTCGAGACGATACTACAGTCGAGATGTGATTCGCATGGGGCACGAGCGGGTTGAGATCGACGCGACACTGACTCCCGGCGAGCCAGGAAGGAGGCATCAAACGCAGTTTGAAAGGGACATTTCGGAAATGGCGAGGAGAGAGCGCGAGTTTCCCTTTGCAAAGGATAAGAAACTGCAATTCATTGAGGGTGAAACGATTCAGCGGTCCGCCTCTCGTTTCGCGGGACTGAAAACGCACGAGGAGTACGTTTCGTTGATGTGGGA
>ENA-UEQW01000983-UEQW01000983.1-human-gut-metagenome-genome-assembly--contig:-NODE-983-length-25303-cov-266.545152_pt1 | contig 25303 bp, 15 predicted proteins | sample MGYA00242947_ERZ507947 | MGnify/ENA primary metagenome ERZ507947 (study PRJEB26167, sample SAMN06115421) | human gut metagenome | host: Homo sapiens | place: China:Guizhou | collected 2015-03-17... | reverse complement strand
CATACTCCTTGGCATAGTTGTTCTTCTTGAAAGAAGCCAACTGGTTCTGCAATTCTTCCTCGGAAATTTCTCCCTTAGCTCGCTGGTAATAGGCATATTCGATAGGAGTTACTGCTTGGGTACCCATAGAGATTGACTGAGCAGTAGTACCGATAGGGTCAGCCACTTCACCATCATTATGGAAGAAATAGTAGTCCCAATACTTGGCCTCGGTATCCACCTGCTGTTCTGGAGTCATATAGAAATTGTCGGCATAATCTACGTTCTTCTTCTCATATACCGTGAGGTTGGCTGCGAAGTCGATGTCTATCTTGCCTGCCTTCTTGGCATTCTTGGTGGTTACTACGATGACACCATTGGATGCACGGGCACCATAGATGGCATTGGCTGCGGCATCCTTCAATATGTTTACGCTCTCGATGTCGTAAGGGTTCAAATCGTCGATGTTTCCCTCTACAGGTACGCCATCCACAACCAGCAATGGGGTGGTCTCGGCATAGAGAGAGGAGGTTCCACGGATAGTCATCTTTCCATTATAAGTGGAAAGACCTGCCACGCGACCTTCGAGGTTGTTCATGATGTTGGTGGTGTAACGCTCGTCCAATTTGGCTGAGGTGATGGTGGTGACAGAACCTGTCATCTTAGGTTTGGAAATCTCCTGATAACCTGTTACCACAACATCAGAAAGCTGATTGTCGGTAACCATCTGTATGTTACGGCTTAAAGGTGCTCTACCGCTTCCCAGACGCAATTCTGCATTGCTCATACCGAGGTAGCTGAACTTTAAGGTGCAAGCATTGGCTGGCACCTTCAAGGTATAGAAACCCTTGCTGTCGGTGATGGTGCAAACCTTGCTGTCGTCGATGCATACGGACACACCAATCAGTGGCTCGCCACTTTCATCGGTGACGACACCGGATACATTACGAACTCTCTCACCTGCCATACGGCGAGTGATAGTCACGATATTACCCTCAATCTCATAACGGCAGTTCACCTTGTTCATCACCTCGTCAAGTACTTGGCGCAACGGGCGGTTGGTGGCATTCACCGTGATGTGTGGCAACTTGGCTGCCAAATCTGTACTGTAGATGAAGTTCAAGCCAGTCTGTTTCTTGACTTCAGCGAAGAACTGTTTCACACTCATCGACTTTGCATTGATAGTTACCGTCTGGTGCTTTGGCTGCTGAGCCATAGCAGTACTGGTTCCTCCACATAGGGTTGCTCCTACAAGCAGGGAGGTAGCGAAAAGGATTCGTTTCATTCTTCCAAATTCTTTCATTCTCTCTTGTTATAAAATTAAACCAATATTTTTATAATTCTATCGTGATAGTCTTGCTCTTTGGCATCAGACAAACATGGCTATCGCAAGCCTGATAGTTGACTATAAAGGTAATCTTACCCGATTTGCCTTCTATCTTCTGACGGAAAATCTGCTCACCTTCAAGGATGATAGATTTAGAGCCTGCCATAGGTCTGCCAACAGGTTTCTGAAGTTCGCCTACCAGTTTGACATCGCCTTCTGCCTTGAGGTCATAAGTCGTCTGGATATAAGGGTCCTGATCGCTTACCTTTGCATAGATGTGATAGCCTGGATATATCTTCATGCGGATGATGAGTTCCTTGTCTTTGCCCACAGCGCTGACAGCGGATGATAGGGCAACAGGCTCTTCTTTGGTTGCTTTCTCTTGGATAGGAGCGATGTTGCTTTCATTGAAATCGTAGAATTTGAGAACGCTGTAGTCATTGCCTGGAGTCTTCGGATCGAGATCATTGACCAGCCACAGCCAGCCTCCGCTCTCAGTAAAGAAGAGTTTGCTCTGATATTTATTATACCACTCTCGCCATTGCTTGGCATTGTCGTAACGGAGCAACGTATAGCGATAGAGGATGCGCTTTGCCTTCTCTATGTCTTGACCTTTTTCCCACATGGAGATAGCTTTGTCAAGGATACGCTTGTCGTTATTGGCGATGCCGATGCTCTTGGCATCTTCATCGAGCTTAATATCATAATCGTTCAGATTGCCATAGAAATATGGGCGATTTTCGGTATAATAGCTTGAATATTTGTCAACATCGGTGCCAAACATTTCATACAGTTCTCCTGCCCTTTCCTTTACATAGTCAATATAGGATGGAATGGGTTGAGGATTTTCTGCCATTTTCATATACATCTTGTCTGTTTCGCTCATCTTGCCGCCAGCAGCAACCACCTTTTGAAGTGAATCCGCCAGATGCTTAATCTGATTGTTAAAACCTTCAATCGAGTTTTTGTAAGCTTCGTAGTTTTCTTTGCTTACGGTATATTTGTGCTCATCAATTGTAGTGCGGGTAGAAATTCCCTCATTGAGTTTGCGGGCAATGATATGATGACCTTTAAACTTGTTGATATAAATAACTGCATTGAGGAAAACCGGCTTAGCTTCTTCTGTCATATCTGCAGGAGACGCAGAGAAACCCCAATGCAAGAAGTTGGCATGGCGACCGATGGCGATGGCTCCATAGCTCTTGGCACTTTCGCCACCCGATATGATTTCTGTATCAGGAGAATCCAGATAGCCCCACTGGCGAGTAACCAAACCTGCCTTATAACCCTTGGTGTTGCTATAGTCTTTATTCTGTACTTTCCACATCGGAATCATATCTGGAAGCTTCTCCTGGCACATTTCTGCATATTCCTTTGCGCCTGCAGGAGTTGGGCGTTTTGTGGTGGTTATCTTCACCTTATAAGGACCTTTGAAGATGGCACTCTTGGTATTCATGTTGTAAGCATGACCAAGAAGGCAGAGACAATACCAGTCGTTTTTCACACCGATATAGCGACCTGTTGTCTCGCTTTCGTCTGCGATGGTGATGACAGGACGGTCAAAGTTCTCTGGGAAATACTTGGCTGGTATCAGCTTGCTGAATCTGTCATTTTCAATGATTGTGCGACGTGGCTCAATAGGAGTTGGGTCGCCATCAATGATGGTTACATCATAGTCGTATGACATCCTGTAGTTGTAGTCTTTTCCTTGTACCGTTTTCACTGTAGTGAAATATGTTTCAAGAAAGACTTTCCAGGCGGCAGTTCTTTTCACGATACTCTTGGCATGAGCTTCCTTGTCATAGTCTGCTACTCCAAAAGTCTCTATGTCGGAATGACCTCCTACATAGAGTACTTTCAGATTCGTCTTTTTGGCTGTGGCAGCCATTGTTGCGATGCACGCTAACAAGGCTATTGCCATTATTGATAAAAATCTCTTCATGTTGTATATAATATTAATGTTTATATTCTCTGATGTTGATGATGCCTTCCTTGGCAGTTATCTTCAATCTTGTGATATTCTCTATTGCATTGAGAGTCTGTCCCATCGGTTCGTATTTGTCAATGCTGCCTGTGAATCGCAGTTCTTTCATGTCTTCGGATGAGAACTCCACCTTCATGTTGTACCAATGGGAGATAACTTCCATCAGATCTTGCAGCGTGCAGCCGTCGAACAAGAAGTTGCCCGTGTTCCAAGAGGTGTAAAGATTAACATCCACTTGCTGGATGTCTGGTGTTCTGCCTGCTTTCAGGGTTGCCATATCGCCTGGTTTCAACAGGTATTCTTTACCGTACTTGCTGCTCACACCAACTTTACCTTTCACCAGAACAACGCTGGTTACACCTTTTTCCTTCATCGTGTTGACATTAAACTCGGTACCATAGTCGTGTACATCTCCGTTGGCAGTCTCTACTATGAAAGGTCGTTTCTTCGAGTCGTTGGCCACGATGAAATAGGCTTCTCCCTTGAGCTTTACCTTACGCTCGCTGCCTGCAAAGTGATTAGGATAGATGAGAGTGGTATTGTAGTTGAGATGTACGTAGGTTCCGTCGTCCAGTACCATCCAGAATTCCTTGTCTTTCTTTGTTATCAGGGAGCTTTCTGTTATTTCGTCGCTTCCAAAGAAACTGCTTCCATCCTTACTGTCAGCTACTTTTTCTGCTTGTGCCAATGCACTCTGTGCATCTTTCACCTTGATGGTTTTGCCGTTGATGGTAAGTGTAGCTCCATTCATGTCATTCTGCTGAACCCGTTCTATGGCTTGATGCAGTTCTGCGGTGATGACGGCTGGTGGGGTGGAACCTTGATGTCCGAAATACATCCATGTACCCATTAATATGAGGGCGATAGCTGCTGCAGCGGCTATGCGTCGCAACCAGATGATGGTAGCAGCTTTGTCATCATTTCTATCTTCCTGTTCCTCTGCATGTTGGAGAGATGCTTTGAATGTAGCTTTTGCTTTCTCGGCATCAATGCTCTTGTAGAGATGGTAGCGTTGGAGAAAATCATCTTCATTCATGAGATGCTCTATTTTGTCTTTTAGCGACGCATCTTGCTCTACTCTTGATAAGAGCTCCTTGCCTTCTTCCTCTGAGATTTCGCCTGTCAGTAATTTACTGACGAGTGTATTGATATCAATATTCTTATTCATATTTTCTAATACTTTTGTGATAGAATTATTCTCTGTATTTACTATTATAACACACTCGGGTGCGTTTGTGGTTACAAAAATCAAGAAAAAAGTGAAAAAAAGTTGCATTTTTTAATTTTACTGCATAAAAATGCGTATCTTTGCACTCATGAGTGAGAAAAGTGATATTGAAATTGCAATAATTTGCCAATGGGATAATCAGGCCATCGAGTTGTTGTACGATAAATATTATCGTGCCTTGGTGAGTTATGGTTGTCAGTTTGTGGAAATGACCATTGCAGAAGATATCGTGCAGGATCTTTTCTCTGTTCTATGGGAACGTCGCCCTTTTTTCAACAGTATTTCCAAGTTTTCCGCCTATTTATATAATACGGTGCATAACTCTGCTCTCAATTACCTGCGTCATCAAGCGGTACACAACAACTATCGGCAGAGTATAGTTGATAATCTGCAGGAGTTTATGCTGGTGGATGATACCTTGGATATTTTTAATAAGGAAGAAATCTATCGTCAACTCTTTGCTGCGATAGATGAGTTGCCTCCTCGCCAAAAGGAAGTCTTTCTTCTTTGCATGGAGGGGAAGAAAAACAGGGAGATTGCAGAGCAACTGGACATCTCCGCTGAGACGGTGAAGGTACAGAAGCGTCGTGCGATAGCTCGATTAAGGGATAAACTTTCTCCTATGTTAATTGAAATTATTCTTGTTCTGATAAGAAAAAGTTTTGATGCCTAATTACTTCTCCGTTCAGCGTCTTTATGCGGAACTTTCTTCTGGGAGTATAGTTTATTCATATAGAATTAAAGTGTTTTTTATATGCTTATAACAAATAATAAGCGGCATTCCTTGGATATGAATGCCGCTTATCATATAATTCAATATTTTTCTGAGTCATCTATGAAAGATTTGTCTTCTCGGTTTTCACAATCTTTCGGTCTTCTCTTATTTCAGATATTCTCCGAAATCAGTCAATCTCATATCTCCCTTCTTCAGGAATGTATCGTGCATGGCGAGGGCAGCACGCATGCTCTGTGGCTCGTGGCCCTTCTCGGCAAACTTCAGATATTCACGAAGCATAGGGCGGTAATCTGGATGGGCACAGTTCTCGATAATCTCTTTGGCACGGCGCAATGGGCCTTTGCCACGGAGATCGGCTACTCCCTGTTCGGTAACAATCACATCCACATCATGCTCGGTGCTATCCACGTGACTGCACATAGGAACAATGGCAGAGATGCAGCCGTTCTTGGTGGTACTCTGCGTGGTGAAGATAGAGATGAAACCATTGCGCTCGTAATCGCAGGAACCGCCGATACCATTCATCAGCTTGCTGCCGCAGATATGGCTGGAGTTCTCGTTGCCGTAGATATCGCACTCAATGGCGGTGTTCATGGCGATGACACCCAGTCGGCGGATGACCTCCGGTGAGTTTGAAATCTCGCTCTGGCGGATGGTGAGATGCTTCTTGAAGTAATCAATATCATCATACACCTCTTTCAATGTATCGTTTGTTACGGTGAGCGAAGAGCAGGAAGCATCCTTGATTCTTCCTTCGCGCATGTATTTCACCACGGCATCCTGAACCACCTCGGTATAAACGCTGAATACCGGCACGTTAGGGTTCTGTCCCAATGCCTCAAGAACGGCATTGGAAGTTACGCCCACTCCGCTCTGCAAAGGCAGGAACTGAGGAGGAATATGTCCCTTCTTCAGGTCGCTGACCAGGAAATCGGCAACGTTATGTCCCATCTGTTCGGTCACAGGGTCGAGAGGCTTGAAAGCACGTGCCTCCTCCGGAATGTTGCATTCTACCACACCCACAATCTTATGTGCATCAATCTCCACATACTCCTTACCTATTCTATCGCCCACATTCAAGATTGGGATAGGTGTGCGGAACGGGCATTCTGCTATCTCATATACATCGTGCAGATAGCGGGAAGCTGGACTGTGGAAGGTATTCTTCTCGATGAGCACCTTCTTGGCAAGGCGGACGATGGTAGGAACAATGCCGCCGGCAGAGGTTAGGAATGCCTTGCAGGTGGTTTCGCCTTCTTCCAGATCAGAAACTTCGATGATGGCAAGGTCTATTTCTCCATAGAAACCACGGCGCAGGCGCTCAGCCATGTGACCGAGGTGCATATCCTCATAATCAATCTCGCCCAGGTTGGTATGAGTTCTAAAGTCCTTGTTGGTAGAAAATGGCGCACGGAACTTGATGGCATGGGCTGCTGCCATGTCACCTTCGATACTCTGCGAGGTAGAAGCACCCGTGAGGATGCCCACCTGGAAAGGTCTGCCCGCCTCGTGCTCAGCCACGGCTCTCTTGGAGAGTTCGCGGAAGGTTGCCTTAGGCACGCCGTTTGGTGTGAAACCACTCAATCCGATTGTATCTTGATCGTTAATCATCGCTGCCGCTTCGGCAGCACTCAATCTTGTATATGCCATTTTCTTCTAACTTAATGCTCATTAGCGGAACTTATAGCCGCCTTCTTGATAATTGATAACTGTTTGCGGCTGCAAAGTTACACATTATTTTCGATATACGCTAATAATTTGATAATTTTATGCAATTAATTGGCAAAAAACTTACAAATAGTGAATAGATATACAAAAATTGCTTACTTTATGCAAAAAGATAGCCGAAAGTTTGGATGACATTGCCCTATAAGCGTGAAACTCTTTACTTTCCCCTTTTGGGGAATTGTATAGCCATTATTAGCTTATATCTGTTTGCGATATAGTCCGTTTGGACTTCAATATTATAGACGAAACAACCGCAACAATTAAAACAAAAACAGCAATTCCGATAAATGATATATGTAAACCATAATGTTTCCCTACGAATCCGATTAGTACTGGACCGAGGAGTATCCCCGAATATCCAAGGGCATTAATGAAACTGATAATGTTGTGTACAGCCATTCCTTTGATATGTGCCGCAAAGGAAACCAATTGAGGAACAACATTGGCGGCACCGCAGCCGACAATCACAAAGCCAGCGACAGCAGCAACGGAACTATCAACTAATACTACAACCATGAAACCGATAGCAATGAGTAATGCTCCTCCGGCCACAACAAACCTTTGTCCCAATCTATTTACGGTTTTGTCTCCACAGAGCCTCATAATGGTCATTGAAACAGCAAATGCTGTATAGAAGAAACCTGCCATGGACATGTCAACGCCACGCTCTTGACTGACAAATATTGCCGACCAGCCCATCACAGCACCCTCCGAGGCATACATGATAAAGCACAACAATCCAACTACGATAACCATAGGAGGAATATACAATTTATTTTTTCTTGGCTTCTCAACAGGTACGTCAGACAACACAAATTCTTCTTTCGGCAACAAATCCCTACATCCGAATACCAGCGCCAGCAATATGAATATTATACAAATAACAACAGCCCATTTAGGCATGAGTCCTAAAGTAAACAGCACGCTCATCGCTCCGGCACCAATCAGTGTACCCAACGAATAGCCACCATGAAAACCAGACATAAAATGCTGTCCCGTCATGCGCTCGACGGTAACACCATTCATGTTTGCCGCAACATCAATGGTGATGGTGCAACCTCCGAAAACCATAAGCATCACGCTTGTCAGCCATATATTTATAAGCAGACTTATGGCTAACAATGCGAAAGCCATCAGCAATCCCGATACATAAACCACCTTCTTTGCGCCAAAATGATTTACAAGAAAGCCGGAAAGCGGAAGTGCACAGATAGAGCCAAAGCCACTGCACAGCATAAGTAACCCAAGAGTACCCTCGTCTATTGCAAACGCTCTCTTGACGTATGGTACAAGCGGTGCCCACGAAGCCTCGAGAACCCCTATTATCATAAAGGCAACACGATTGGCGACAAGCAAATGTTTATGTTGATTATGAAGTATATTCATTTTAATTGATCATTAAGATATATTGCGATGTCATATCAAGCAGGCAATCATTTTTTGCCTGCTTGATATTCCTTGATTCGTAGTTATTTCGGCAATAGCCTGTTTATAATTTAAGTCTTTTTACTCCTGCTACATCCGATTTATTGGTTACTTCAAAGATACTGATGGCATAACCTCCTCCTGAAGCAGCTCTTAATTTTAAAACAGATTTCGAAGTAACTGTTCCTTTATGGATGGTATAAGCCTGTGGATTCGTTTTGTAGTCGGCATCGGGTGCATCGGCATACACGGTGGCTACATAGGTTTTATCAGCATCGAGAAAGTTTAACTTCAATACGGATTGATGCCCTTTTTCTCCACTCGTACATCCAACAAACCAATTGTTTGTGTCCTTAGCTTTACGGGCTACCGTAATGTATTGTCCAGGTTCCGCCTCAAGGTATTTAGAATCATCCCAATCGATTGCCACATCTTTGATGAATTGAAACGCATCCATATAACGCTCATAATGTTCCGGCAAATCTGCCGCCATTTGTAATGGACTGTACATTGTGACATATAAGGCAAGTTGACGTGCCAATGTGGAGTTGACGTGTGAACGATTGGGAGCCCATGTACTGAGGTCCATTACGAAAATACCTGGCGTATAGTCCATCGGGCCTCCCTGAAGACGTGTGAACGGCAAAATGGTTGTATGGAAAGGTTTATTACCTCCAAAGGCTTCATATTCTGTGCCGCGAGCGGATTCATTGCTTATCAAGTTGGGATAAGTGCGACATAATCCGGTCGGACGTACTGCCTCATGCGCATTGACCATGAGATGATGCTTGGCAGCTTGCTTAATGGCATAAAGATAATGGTTTACCATCCATTGGCCATAATGGTATTCGCCAGCAGGTTGTATATATCCAACGTATCCACTCTTCACCGCATTATAACCGTATTTGTTCATAAGACTATACGCCTCTTCCATATGGCGCTCATAGTTGCGCACAGATGAAGATGTTTCGTGATACATCATCAGTTTAACATTCTTATTGTGTGCATACTCATTCAACCCCGGTAGGTCAAAATCCGGATAAGGAGTCATAAAGTCAAAGACATAGTCTTTCATTTTCCCGAACCAATCCTCCCATCCGATGTTCCAGCCTTCTACCAATACTTGATCGAAACCGTGGGTTGCGGCAAAGTCTATATATTTTTTCACATTTTGGGTGTTGGCAGGATGTTGTCCGTTAGGTTTTGCTTTTGAATAGTCCGTCTCACCCAGTTTAACGGAAGGGTAATCCCATGTATAAGCCCAAGGGCGGTTTCCGGCAATCATTTCCCACCATACACCGATATATTTCACTGGTTTGATCCAAGAAGTATCCTCCAATTTGCATGGCTCGTTCAAATTCAGGATAAGCTTTGAAGATAAGATGTCACGAGCATCATCGCTGACCATAATCGTTCGCCAAGGACTATGGCAAGGCGCTTGCAGTCTTCCTTTGTTCCCCTGTGCATCGGGTGTTAACCAGGATTCGAAAACCAAGTTCTTATCATCCAGGTTTAGATGCATGCATGAATAATCGACTAAAGCAGCCTCGTGCAGGTTAATATAAAGCCCATCATCAGTCTTCATTTGTAAAGAGGTCTGTACCCCTGTATCAGAGAATTTTGTTTGTGATAAATTGTCCGTATAGGCCTCTGGCATTAACCTGCGAATTTCTGACAAGCGGCTTTCTGTATAGTCATATTCTTGTGTGTCGTAATCTCCAGGAATCCACCAGGCTGTATGATTACCCGTCATAGCAAATTGGGTATGTTCTTCTTTGACAATGAAATAGATCAATTCCTTTTGGCTTGGGAACTCGTAGCGCAGGCCCAAACCATCGTCGTAAACTCGAAAGCGAATGTTCATATATCGGTCGGTCTTTGGCTGCCGGAGTTCTATCAGCAGTTCGTTGTAGTGATTGCGAATGTTTTTTACTTCTCCCCATACCGGCTGCCATATTTCGTCGAAAGAGGAGGTAGAGGTCTTTACGACCTCAAAACCATCCATAAGATCGGGTTGCCCATTCAGTTCCAATCCTAAACGACTGGGCTTGACAACAGGTTTGTTTTTATAGCCTACATAATAGGTTGGAACACCTCTTTCGGTCAATTCAAAGTTTACGTCTATAATACCTGAAGGAGATAAAATCTTTTGGGCATAAGACGCCGATAACTGTAAAATAATGATGGTAAATAGTATTGCTCTTTTCATAAAAGTAAATAACTGAACTTTCGCATGTGGGGAAGTTAAGTGAAGTTAGGGAAGTTAGAAGGAAGTTAAGGGACAAATGTCCTACATTTTAAGCTAGAAGACTATTGTCTCTTAACTTCCCGAACGACCGTAGGGAGTGATAACTTCTTTAACTTCAATCAATTCCCTCACTTGCGAAACTTGAATAAATAAAATATAGTTCGTTGATTATCATATAGAATTATTTCAGATTCAATGGTGTCATAACGAAAGAACAGTTTCTTGTATGCTGTTCGTATTATTTCGTTGTCTGTTTGAATCCTGTATCTTCCGCTGACCATGATTGCCATTTACACTCGCCGACTTCCATTTCAGAGAACTGTGCGGTGAATGAATGGTCAACCGGGCTTGCCGCATATATTCCGAACGAGATTTCCCCATCACCCTTATCCAAATGGAATGTACGCATCTGGTGGAAAGTGGTACCGTCAGGACTTGTCTCTATATAATAGTCGCTTCCCCGACGGCTAAGGCGATACCACATTTCCTTTATGGAAGATGGAATATCATGCGTAGCCCAGTCGGAATATCCGTTGTTTGTCACCACACTGCCCAATCTCTGGTATTCCTCGTTCTCGTATTCGATTGACGCCTTCATCCAATTGTCACTGTCAAGATAGATTGCGATACCGCACTGGTCGAACAGGGCCGAACTGTTGAACGATGTCTTTACAGTAAAAGAAAAGAACTTGTTGGAGGTTTTCATTTGCAGCACCGGAGCATTGTCGTTGCTGAACCCATAATAGGTGCGCTGCCACAAGTCTGTGTGAGGTTCTGAAACGATTGTAATCAAAGAGTCCGTGATAGTGTATTGTTTGGGCTCACGAATCCAAAACAAGTTTTCAGCCACAAATGGCTTTAAGATTGTATCATTTTTTTCCATATTCGATTTATTTGCTATTGATGATTGTTGTTTTTTCTCATTTTGACATGACAGCAGAGTGCATGCAAGCAGCGACAATGCTATGAAAAATTGATTTCTCTTCATTTGTCGAAATGTTTAATATGTTTGTTAAAATCTGATAATAGTGCTGAGGCATGGTGTTTATTCCCCGTCGAGTTTACCTATGCGAAAATTGGCAACAGCCTCTTGCTTAAGCGACACTTCCGTAAAATAGCAGGTGTGTGCATCGTCTTTAGGACTTTGGGAACTTAGGCCAAGAAGCAGTTTTTTCGGAAAATCATTCTTGTAGAGACGAGCCATGTGCCATATATTCCCATCTTCTGAAAAATAACTGCCAAGAGTAGTGCCATCGGATGATAATCTCATATAAACATACGGACCGATAATCGCCTGATGATTATTGTCATCAGAAGTGCCTATTGTGCGAACTGACACCACGCGGTGAACACCATATTCATCCTGTTCGAAACACAGTTTTTGACAATGAGTGTCATTCTCGTATGCGTATAACACACCTGCCGAATATGTTCCAGTTTTGGTGAAGTTCGGCTGTACTTTAGCCGTAAAAGTGAAAGGCTTAGTGTTGTCAACTTCTGTAAAAATGACTGCAGAGCTATTGACAACGCTTCCATCCGGGGAGCGGAAATAATCAGTTTGGGGACCGGCCACAAACTTGAGAGTGTCGCCAAGAAGTGTGATACCATTCTCTCCGCCGTTTTTAGACTTTGTAAAACGGATTCCTCCTACATTGATATTGCAGGTAGCGAGTTTAACGTTTTCCGTTAAGACTTTCTTGTCAGAACTTCCTTCTTTTTTCTCTGACTCTTTCTGGATGCATCCAGTCATAGCAAGACTTGCTATGATTGCGATAAATACTAATTTTCTCATTGTAACATTGATTTGATGTTTATTATATTGCAACTTTCTTGTGATTTATTTGCGGTTGCAAAATTAGAGAAAATTTACGATATGTGCAATACTGATTTCTAACCAATTTTCGAATCAGGCATGCACATTAAATAAGGTTCATTCTTAATGCAATTTCTACTGCGGCTGCGGTATTGGCCACTTTTAACGATGCTAAAATATCCTGACGATGGCGATTAACCGTATAAATGGATATGTTTAACTTGTCGGCAATTTGTTTGCTTGGTACTCCTTTAGCTATCAATGACAGTATTTCAAGTTGTCGGCGGCTAAGAATTTTACGGTCACTCGCTTCGTATATGTCTCGTCCAACCGTTCCCCGGTCAATAGATTAACAATTATTCCATCTTGTCGGTTATGGGAAATAGGGTACGGGATGTAAGTGCATAGACCGAGTAAAACACTACCGTTGGCACTACAGCTGAAATATCTCGTTGTATGGAGTATCTTGACTTTTTCATTGTCTTCGGCCCGGTAAAAATTAAGGATACATGAAGCTGAAAAATTTGTCTTTTCTTTTATTGAACGTTCTTTTATAAAGTTGAAGAAACGAAGTTCCAGTACATGACGTTCAATAAGTTCGTCTTCTTTTGCATGACAGAATACGATGTCCTCAAAGGCAGAATTACGATCTACCATATATTCTGGAAGATTCATTATAGTTTGACCGAATCTTCCAGAATAAATATGGCATTCTTTATTTTGAAAATCTGATACAACTGCTATGCCTTCTGTTGCTAATGCATAACCATTTGCACACGCTTTTGCTTGAGCGAGTAATAGTTCCCTGTTATCCGAGGCTTCAAACTCTTGATCTGTCAAAAGCGATTTTAGTTCATTTTCTTGCTTCATTCTGAATTGATATCTATTCGCACCATTACGGAGTAGTGCCATTTAAATTTTGTTGCAAAATTACTAATAATAATTGATTTAGATCACAAGCTTCTCTTAAAATATATTAATTGAACATGAAGTCGAAATAGAGTTGGTTATCATTAAATGTTGCTTAACCCACTTGAACAACTTATGACAAGCTTTATATAAGTTTATATAATACCTTTTTGGCTCTAAATATGTTAAAATTACCACTTAGAGCCACTTTCTTATCAATTCGTTTGGCTTTAAGTGGTATTTTTTGTATATTTGCAGCCAAAATAAGCAGGTTGTTTAACCCATTCACTATATAATATATGACAAAGATAATAGGAAGGAAACGTGAGCTACAACAGCTCGAAGAGGCATACAAAGCAGAGGAATCGCTGTTTGTTGTCGTATATGGTCGCCGTCGCGTAGGCAAGACTTTTCTTGTAAGAGAGGCCTTTGACGACAAGTTGGCATTTTATGCCACAGGTGTCAACCAGGAAAACAAGGATGTACAGCTCATGTATTTCTACCATGCGCTTTGCAAATATTCTGATGCACCCCTTGCTCTGCCAAAGACCTGGCTAGAGGCATTCGATGCGCTCATCAAGATACTGGAAGCATCCAAGGAGCAGAAGAAAGTGGTGTTCCTTGATGAATTATCATGGATGAATGGAGTGGACGGCTCTTTTCTTACCGCCTTGGAATGGTTTTGGAACAGTTGGGCTTCGGCAAGAACGGATATTTTGCTAGTTTGCTGTAGCTCAGCCACTTCGTGGATTATCAACAAGGTTTTCAACAATCATGGTGGATTATATGGTCGAGTGAATCGTCGCATTCATTTGCATCCTTTTACCCTCCGAGAGTGCGAAGAGTTTTATAAGGATAAAAAGATTGCCATGAACCATTACGACCAAGTAATAAGCTACATGGTGTTTGGCGGTGTGCCTTATTATCTCAGCATGCTGGAATCAACCAAGAGCTTGGCGCAGAACATCGATGAGTTATTGTTTCATCCCGATGGTCAACTCCATCGAGAATACGAGAATCTGTATCAAGCCATGTTCCGCAATGCAGACAACCACTTACTGATAGTAAAAGCCATGGCTGCAAAGAGCAAGGGATTGACTCGCAATGAGATACTGGAAGCCACAGGCTTGCCAAATGCGGGGAGTGCGACTAGAGTATTGGATGAACTGGAACAAAGCGACTTCATTCGCCGCTATACCTCGTTCGGACAGAAGAAGCGCGACGAGATGTATCAACTTACTGATGCATACACCTTATTCTATTTTCATTTCCTGCAGGATGGCAAGAACAACGACAAGCAGTTTTGGCAGCATCATCTGGGCACACCAAAGATAAACTCATGGGCAGGTTATGCCTTTGAGCAGGTTTGTCTGGCTCATGTGGAGCAAATCAAGATGGCGATGGGAATCAGTGGCATGGCTGTATCTACTTCGGGATGGTTCAGCAAGGGCAAGGAGCAAAAAGCTCAGATAGACCTGGTGCTGGATAGAGCTGACCATATCGTAAACCTCTGCGAAATCAAGTTCTCTACCCGGCCTTATACAATAGATAAGCAATATGCCGAAACGCTACAAAATCGCCAATGGATCTTTGAACAGGAGACAAAGACTCGCAAGAGTTGCCAGCAGGTTATGCTTACCACTTATGGTTTGGCAAAAAATCAGTATAGCAGTATCATACAGAGAGAATTGACCATGGAAGATCTGTTCCATTGATATTTTCGAGGAATTTAATAACATTTTGCGAATGATTTGTCGGATATATCAGAAAAATGAGTTAACTTTGCACTCAAAATATAAATAATATAAAAGAAAGGTTCATACAAGATGGAACAGAAATTACTGATTTACAACACTCTCACTCGTACGAAAGAGAGATTCACTCCGCTCCACGCTCCTAACGTGGGCATGTATGTTTGTGGCCCTACCGTGTATGGCGATCCGCATCTCGGTCATGCACGACCAGCCATCACATTCGATATACTCTTCCGCTATCTCAAGCACCTGGGCTATAAGGTTCGCTACGTTAGAAACATTACTGACGTGGGCCACCTGGAGCACGATGCAGATGAGGGCGATGACAAGATTGAGAAGAAGGCTCGTCTGGAGCAGTTGGAGCCAATGGAGATTGCGCAGTACTACACCAACCGCTACCACGATGCCATGGAGGCGCTGAACGTACTCCCTCCTAGCATTGAGCCTCATGCCACAGGCCATATCATCGAACAGGAGAAACTGGTTCAGGAAATCCTGGACAATGGCTATGCCTACGAGAGCAACGGCTCTATCTACTTCGACATCGAGAAGTATAACAAGGATCATAAGTACGGTATCCTTTCCGGACGTAACCTGGAGAACGTAATCAACGAGAGCCGCGAGCTGGCTGGTATCGGCGAGAAGAAGAATCAGGCTGACTTTGCTCTCTGGAAGAAGGCTTCACCTGAGCATATCATGCGTTGGCCTAGTCCTTGGAGCGATGGATTCCCTGGCTGGCACTGCGAGTGTACTGCGATGGGACGCAAGTACTTGGGCAGCCACTTCGATATTCACGGTGGCGGCATGGATTTGATTTTCCCTCACCACGAGTGCGAGATTGCTCAGGCTGTGGCTTCTCAGGGCGACCAGATGGTTCGTTACTGGATGCACAACAATATGATTACCATCAACGGTCAGAAGATGGGTAAGAGTCTTGGCAACTTCATCACCCTGGAGCAGTTCTTCACTGGCAATCACGACAGTTTGGAGCAGGCTTATTCGCCAATGACCATCCGTTTCTTCATCCTCTCTGCCCACTACCGCAGCACCGTAGATTTCTCTAACGATGCATTGAAGGCTAGCCAGAAGGGATTGGAGCGCCTGATGAATGGTTTGAACGACCTGGAGCGTGTGCCTGTGGCTAAGCAGAGCGATGAGCAGGTGAAGAAGTTTGTAAGCGAATTGCGCCAGCGCTGCTACGATGCGATGAACGATGACTTCCAGACTCAGCTCGTTATCAGCTATCTCTTCGAGGCTTGCCACGTAATCAACACAGCCCTCGACCACAAGGCAAACATTTCTGCTGAAGACCTGAAGGAGCTTTCAGACACCATGCATCTCTTCACCTTCGACCTGCTCGGCTTGAAGAGCGAGAAGGGAGCCAACAATGATGCTCGTGAAGAGGCTTATGGCAAGGTAGTGGATATGGTTCTCAACCTGCGTGCCAAGGCTAAGGCTGATAAGGATTGGGCTACCAGCGACCAGATTCGCGATGCCCTGGCTGAAGCCGGCTTCGAGGTAAAGGACACCAAGGATGGTGTTACCTGGAAATTGAACAAATAATATTTAAAAAGAGGGTGCATCATCAACTTATGACGCACCCTCTCTTTTTATTTTTGTACTGCTGCAGAATCTTTCTTCCTTGCAGCAAGTGAATCTTTCTGTCTGCCAGATATAGAATCCCGCAACATCTTATCTTTCTTACTCTTATACTCCTTATACTCTTTTTCGTAATAATGGGCATAGTTGGCGAAAGGCTCTGTCGTTACCTCGTCGCTTGATGCCGTATAGGTATTTCCGTATGGATCGGATGCCTTGATGATGATTCTGGCATTCGGATTCCTAGGAGTATAATAATAAAGGTGGTTCATGATGAGATAACCGTTGCCCTTGCTCACGAACCGGTAAGATACACTCTCGCTGTACTTATGATGATAGCCTGCGGCAAAGGCATCCTGCCCCTTTCCGCTGAGGCGCCCCATCAGATATTCTTTGCCATCCTCTACGGCTACAACACGCCAATGACTGGTAGCATTGAAGACATTGGCTACCAGGATATTCCTGTTGTTTGCCAACTGCCAATCCCTAGAGTATTTCTCGCCGTTGAAATCGGTCTGCGCACGGAACAAGGTCATCTGCTTGCTCTTATCCCAGAAAGTTCCCTTGTAATAGCAGTTGCTGATGCTGGTACCCACAAAACTGTATACATAATATCCATTTGGAGTTCCGCAGATGTTGATATTCGACTGCCATATATTACCACAGGCGGCAGCATGACAATGCTCCATCACATCCTCTCCCTTATAGTTGATTTCATGGTTGCAGGCAAAATGAGTATGTCCGCAGAAGAGTTCGTAACCGCCCTTAAACTGTTTCAGCAAAGAAAGCAGGAGCGAGAGACGGGAAGAAGAATAATGTCCCTCCTCATGGGCATTGGTCAGCGGCTTCGCCTTGCTGAAAGGCGCATTACCAAAGGTAAAAGGAATATGATAACAGAGTACCACCTTCATATCCTTTGGCGTGAGGGCGAGATCCTGCTTCAGCCACTTCACCTGGCGCTCACGTAATTCTCCAGGAGAATAATAAGACATGCCGCGATGGAAGAAGCAGTTATTGATGCAGACATAATGCACATCGCCACGGTTGAAGGAAAAATCGGTAGGACCGAAATTCTCTTCCCATTTGCGGCGGTAGAGCGCCTTGCCATCCTGGTCGTGATTGCCGATGACGGAGAAGAGACGCATCTCTGAAGAGCCCAATGCCTGGCGTATCTGACGCTCCAGTTTGGCGTTGTAACCGCCATAATACTGTACATCATCGCCCATGCTGAGTCCGTAGACCGGTGTTCCGGCAGGCAGCGAACTGATGGTTTGCCTGATGTCCGCCATCGTCTGGGTAGTGAATCTTTCTACATCGCTCTTCTTGATGGGATTATCATCCGGAGAAGTATAGTAAGGGCTGTAGGCATTGGTAACCTGCGGGTCGCCGATGACAATCATCTTATAGTGAATCTCCTTGCCGCCCGGCAGTCGGGTGAGGGTGAAGTTATAGGTTTTCTTCCCCTTGGATACCTTCTGGTAGAAGAAAGCCGTGCGATCGGTCTTAGAATGGGTAGGAACCTCACAATCGGCTGGAACAGAATAGTATATGAATTTTGCCAGGCTGTCTCGCTTCATCTTATATCTGCCCTGTGCATCGGTTTTCACACAGTTGAATCCATCGCTCACGATGACGCCAGCCACTCCCTTTCCTTCCTTATCTCTTAAAGTTCCGGAGATATTGAAATCCATCTTCTTCACAGGTTTCTTCTTCAGCGTATCAGCAGGCTGTGGTTTGAGCCGGAGAATCGGTGGAGTTTTCACCAGGTTCTGTATCTGTTTCTTGGGGTAGAGCAGGTGCAAGGTGATGCCTATTGCTACGAGAGCGCAGCAAGCAACCGACAGAACCCCTATGTATAATTGTTTCTTTTTCATGAGTACAAAAGTACGGCTTTATTATGGTAATGCAGCATATATTCATTTAAAAATATCTAAAGATTTTGCTAACCCTATTATTTTTATGTGTTGGGATAATATTAAGAGACATTTAAATGTATTTTTTGTACCAAAAATTTGGGAAAATAGAAAATTTTGTTTAATTTTGCAGATGATAAGGGGCTTATGTTACTCTTTATAAAGTGCAAAGTCCAAATATTAACTAAAATATGAAGTAAGAAACAGAAAACAAAGGAAAAGAAATGCATATTGAATCGAGTCATATAGGACCCGAACTATAAATGAATAACTAAGAGTATTATGCTCTTATTTTAATTAACTCTGTGCATTTTCGTTTTGACTTTTGAGATACTTAAAATATTGAGCTTTGAGCTCTTGTTCTCAACTACTGAATGCCGCCAATATTCACACAACGAGGACAAGCAGACGAAAGGTTCATGCCAATTTTGGCGTGAGCCGTTCTGTGCTTGTTGTTGTGGAGGTAGCTTGGCGGCGACCTAGTAGTTAACAAGCCACGAACGGTTGCACGCCAATTTTTTTATTCGTATGAAATATTTTATCTTAACATTATTAGCAGCAATTGGAGTAGTCACCAATACTTATGCTATAGAACTTAATTATAGACTGGAAAATATTTATTCTAGCGGCGAATATGTCGGAAAGGAAGCTATTATTATGAGCGGTCCTTATTCCGGTGAATTGTACATTCCTAAAGAAATAAAAATAACAGAAGAGGAATCTGGGAAACCTGTTACATATACATATAAAGTGACAGCAATTTAATCACGGCAAAACCAAAAGCGCACGCATTCAAAAACGAAATGTGTTTTCCACTGACAAAAACGAAATGTGAATTAAAAAAGCACCCAAACAGCAAGTTTGAGTGCTTTTTTAATGATTTTAATCGAACAAAGACCAGTCTATTTCTTCCTTTTCCTTCCAAGCTGATTCAAGACAACCTTGTATGTGTGCTTGAACTCCAAGAGTGAAGGATGTCAACTCTTCAATATCTTTGAATGTGTATAGAAGAGGATTGTCATCAGAACCAAGTTTGACAGTCGGCATTGACTTCAAATCACCATCCTTGGCCAAGCCATAAGCCAAAGTATAGTTTCGCTGATTTTCGTCAGATAGCCACACCTGATGACCATTCCACTCATAGCCCTCCAATATCGCTTTCTGAGCGTTTGAATTGATCTGAGTGATAATAGTATCTTTCACCTCTTCCAAAGTTGGCTGATGATCAAATGTCTTGCGCCAGTTCCAGCCAACTTCATTGTCATCATCCTTGCCGAATCCATAGAACAAATCCCAACGGTTTCGGCCAACCTTCATCAATCCGTCTTGACGAATTGGAGAACCATAAATCTTTTCCATCTTCTGTTGTTGTTTAAAAGTAAATAAACTGCCGTTCAAACCTTGTTTAAGTAAAGCGGTATTTTACCTTGTTTCCATCGAAGACCTCACTCTCAATCACTGTTGTGAATGGGAAACACTCCTCAATGTCACTTGCTTTGTCCAAGATTTGTTTCATTTCCTCAGATGCCGTGAAGAACTTTGCCCATTCTCCAGTCTTGGCATCCTTGAAGCTTACGATGTAACGACCTTCACCTTGTGAGGTCTTCACATCCTTCTCATAGTCGTGGATTTCGATTTCCTTGTTGACAATGGCACTCAGTCTGACAGCCTTGCCAGGGAATCGTTTCTTTCCATCCTCTGGGGTATATGTGATACCCAGTTCACTGAATTTCTTCATACGTTTATTTGTTAATTTGAAAAATAAATGCTTGCAGTCAGCATGGCAAGCCATGCCTTTGAACGAACCGATGATTTCTTGTCTTCGCTTGCGACTTCTCACCTTGGCAAGATGCCTGGCTGCTTTTTGTTTTGTTCGTTTTCTTATCAAGGAATAGTCTTCATAATGGACATATCCCAAATAGTCAAGTCCAACGCTTACAGGCCTAACAGCTTCACTTGGCTTGATGTGAAGTCCAAGCTTAGAGAGTTCTTCATGCAATATGTCACGCCACTTCCAAAGTTCTCTCTTATCAGTGGACATCATCACTATGTCATCACAATATCTGTAATAATAGCGAACGCCCACAATCTCCTTCATATAGTGGTCTATTGGTGACAGGTGAAGGTTTGCAAAGCATTGTGAGCTTCTTAGACCCTTTGAAAGGCCATTGGACAGCAGATGAACAAAGTTTGAAAAGATTTTTAATATGATAGGGTCGCTCACATATTCCTTCAAATCGGCATACATCAAATCTTGATTGATAGAGTCGTAGAAATGATATATGTCACATTGATAGTAATACAGGTGTTCCTCGCATTCATGGATGTCGTTTTCCACGATGTGGTGGAGATAGTGCATTCCCCTTCCCTTGATACTTGCAGCAGATGTCGCTATCACTGTGGGATAGACATATTTCTCAAAGACGCTCATAATTGCATGGCAGCCTATTCTGTCCACAACTGGAGGTGCTTGCACGTCCCTTTCCTTTGGCCCATCTTTCACATGGAGGTTCTTGAAACCTGTGATTTGAAAACTTCCATCCGTGATGTGATCATGGAGGTAGTCGATGATGGCATCCTTTTTCTTTTTTATTCTTTCCTTTTGTTCTGGCTTCAAGTCTCTCACCACATAGTCAAAGCTTTCACTTAGATTCTCATGGGTGACAATCTCTGGAACCAGGTTGTTCAATGTCTTAAAATCTGTCATAAGCCTTCAGGACTCCAATTTATGTTTCGGCTTTCCACAATATTGTGCTGTTGCCGTGGCTCAGGGTTCTCGCATGTACGATGGGCAAGCACGTTGCCGATTGCATGGGTGCGATGAAGCTGTCTAAAGACAGGTAGTTCTTAATTCGAGACGAGTGCCGATGTTCGTATTCGAGTTCGATGAAGCGTTGTTCGCATTCGCATAAGCGAGACCGCCATACGCATTCGCATTGTAGTTGGCACGATACAGGACACGACCGCTGCTATGGCTATACCAATAGATGTCCGTGTAGTTCTGATTCCACTTGCTGTTGTCGCTTGTGAGCTTTGTTGGAACAAGATCAGCATGTCTTCCAAATCTTACACGTCCGATGCAATAGCCGTTGGCATTGATGCCTTGCACGGCTCTCTCTGTTTGAGTGAATGGGTCATAGATATGCCAGACACAATCCAGGGGATCACCCGATGTTGCAACCATCTTGCTTTTCTTGAAACTTGTGAAGCTCTTGATGTTCACACCTACGTTGTCCATCCACTCACAGTTGCAAGCCAAGAAGTTCTCTATGCCGAGCACCTTGTTTCCCATGCCATTGTTCCAAGGACTGTTTGCCTTTCCGATGGAGTTCCAATAGCCTGTCTTATAGTTGTTAGTCCATCCATTGCTGCTTGATGAGCCAACACCACGACCATAGCCACACACTGCCTGTGCATCACGGTTTCCAATGAGTGCATAGAAGAGGTTTGCCACATCCTTGCTGGTCTCGTAGTCTATCATCTGATAACCCTTACCTCTCAGCCATGCCAAGTTTTGGAAGTCCTTGTAGGTATAGTGCAAGGTAAGATCGGCTATGTCTGTAGGGTCTATGTTCTGCACGTTTCCCTCGCTGTCATACGTCCATCCTGTGTATGTGTTGCTGTTGTTGTCACCTAACTTTGCAGCGACACCAGTCACGCTTCTCAGGGTTCCGTTGAGCATGGCTGCCTCATAGATTCCGACAAGTTCTGGCTTGTGCTCCACCCAGTCAGGCTCGATAGCCTCCAACTCAGAACTGTCAACTGCAAGTGCTTCTCCATCCGCATTGACTACCTTCACGGCAAAGATGAAATACTTTGAGCCATCTGGAACCGATGTGAAGGTATAGTCGCCTTCCATGAAGTCTGTATCTGATGCCATGCCTGTCAAGTTGTATATGTCGATGACTGATCCATCTTCCTTGACGAACACACCACCGATACGGCTGCTTGTCACCCCAGGCCAACGTACCTGCTTCATGCCTTCCACATCCATCTTGTATGCGTTGTAGCTCGCATTGGTGCGAACGAATGTCGATGAGCTGTCTATTTTAAGGTTTCCAGAATCATCGTAGATGTTTGTGTCAATGGAGTCTGTACAAACGGAACAACCAGCCATGAGCATGATTTCCGTTAGCTTTACTTTCTTTGTGACACTTGCACTTGACATCGGCTTTGTCTGTAGGCTCGAATAGAACAAGTACTTTCTGTCATGCTTGTAGTCGTTGATGCCCTTGTACCAGTATCGCCCGATATACATGAAGGCATCATACTCACCCTTGTCGTATGTGTTTTCAAGCGAACGACCGTCGGCAAGCTTCGAGTAGTCGCTTTCATCCAGAGGAATGCAATTCATCTTGGAACTTCCCTGGTCGTAGATGCCTATGACTGGCTTCATGTCATTCCAAATTTGCAGGACATGTGCGGATGCCTTATATTCGTTGCTGTAGTCGTAGCCTGTTTTGTTATCAAGGTTGGTGATGTTCTGGGGGTCGTTCACCGTGTCATCAAAGACAACTCCACTGTATTGGCTGTTATATACATTCAACTCAGGGAAGTAGGCTTGCAATGTTTCAAGCGTCTCCTTGGAGATGAAGTCTGTCATTATCCATCGGCCTGTCAAGCCTGAGCATTTTCCGCTCTCACCATAAGATGTGCCATTCACGTCAAGTCCAACGGCTCCACTGTCCTTCAATGTTTGGAGAATGCTTGATACTCCAGATACATTCACGTCCGTCAAACGGATGAACTTAATGTTAGCACCACCATTGATACAGTCGAGCAACAACTGGGTACTGCTGATCTTGGGGCTATTTGTCACAAGCACACTTCTCACACCATCAAGGCCATCAAAGGAGAGGCCTCCAGGATATTGAAGCCTTGGAAGGTTCTTGAAAGAGAGACTTGTCATCGTAGATGGTAGTTGCAGCGTCTCGATTGGCGAGGTCTCTGCGAGGTCTATTGATGAAAGAAGTGAGTTCTTGGCAAGGACTGTCTTCAATCGTGGGCAATAGGTAGCCGTAATTGACGTAATCTTTGTATTTCTTACGTCAATAGAGGTGAGGAACGGCTTGTTTCCAAGGTTCAGTTGAGTGATGGATCCACTTCCTTCCACGGTCTGGTAATATTCGCCACCAAGAATCAGTTCTTGCAACATTTCACAGTTGGAGATGTCCCAGCTCTCAGCCTTTGGGGTGCAACCAGACAGGTCAAGCAAGGCAAGGTTCTTCGCTCCAAACACATAGAGCATGGTTCCTGCACCAGTTGCCGTCATTCCACTTCTGAGCGTGTAGCTCTCACCTGCCTTCAAATAGCAACTGTCCACGCAAGCGTCGGCACGATCCACGCCTATTCCAAAGAATCCATCCTTGGCAGCTCTGATGTTGATGGTGATGTCGCTTCCGACGGCACGCATCTTGAATGGGTTTTGGTAAAGTTCGCCCACTTGGTAATATCCATCACGATAGGCAAAGCGTTTTCTGAATGTCTCAGGGAGATCGTCAAGACGTAGCCCATGAACCGCATAGTAATAGTTGGCTCCAGCGGTGGAGTTCTCTATGTACTTTCTTTCGCCATCGAACGATGAGATGACCTTTGCCCATTTGCTGAGTCGGTCTGTCAACCACAGTTTGGTGCAACCTTGCGCTGAGAATATCTTCATGCCGTCTGCCTCTGCATTTCGCATGTCCTGTGCGATGTCATGCAAGGTGACTGCGCTTTCCCCATTTCCATCAAGCCAAAAGACTGCCGCCTTGTATGACTGCTGGAACATTACGCTGTTCCAGCCCTGGTAATAATGCTTTGGGTCATTTACGGCATCCAAGTCCCAAGGAACAGTGAGACCACAGTCGTTGTCATAGTTCCAGACACAATCGCCATCATACCAGTGGTTGAAGTAGGCTCTCTTGTTTCCATCCGTGTCCTTGTAGAAAGACAGCATCATGTTCTTGCTTCGCTGATCGACTGCAAGCATATAATCGCTTGCGCATACATAACACAAGGTGCTGCGGACGTTGGCAAACTTGTGAAGCTCGTGCGACCACTTGGCAAGACGGTTCTCCTTTGTTCCGCTCACCGTTGCTCCATCAAGGGTGATGTCGCCATCTGCCTCTGTGAGGTCGTTGCTACATTGCTGTGTAAACAAGAGGAAATTATAAAGGTCGTATGGAACCTTCTTCCCAGACTCATAGAGGGCATTCAAGTCATCATCGTCAGGGTATCGGCATTCATAGTAGGAAAGCCAGACTGGCTTGCCTGTCGCCTCGTCAATCCTCATCATGTCATCCACGCTGTCCACGCCCTTCAACCAACAGAGATAATCATATTTCAGATACTCATAGCACGTCGTTGGATTGAGAACCCTTCCAGTGACAGTCCACTTTCTCGTAGCCTTGTCATAGGTCATGGAGCCAGTGGTGTCCATCCAGTTTCCACCGCTATACTTGGCGTACTTGTCATCAGAGGTGTGATAGACTGCCGTCCAGTCATATTCGGTCACTTTGTCCGCCTTGACCTCTGCAAGGCTCTTCGATGTTTCCGTTGGGTCTGCCACGGCCGTGGTCTCTACCATGGAGCCAGTTCCATCGTTCTCGATGAATATGTTGGAAGGGCCGCAATACTCGGAAAGCATGTAGATGTTTCCTGCCACGAGCGAGGAAGTGT
>ENA-UEQW01000976-UEQW01000976.1-human-gut-metagenome-genome-assembly--contig:-NODE-976-length-25442-cov-22.115514_pt1 | contig 25442 bp, 23 predicted proteins | sample MGYA00242947_ERZ507947 | MGnify/ENA primary metagenome ERZ507947 (study PRJEB26167, sample SAMN06115421) | human gut metagenome | host: Homo sapiens | place: China:Guizhou | collected 2015-03-17... | reverse complement strand
TTCTCCTGGCTCTAATTTTTTCCAAAGCTCCACCGCGATATCCCCCTCACCATGGGGCTCACTGGGCATATACGAACGGGAATCATTCCCGGTTCTTAAATGATAACCCAACAGAAGGAGAAATGAAAGATGGCAAAGAAGCAGAACAATTCCCGGGCACCGAGAATAACTCCCGATCAGTTCTTGGAGCTGCGGTTTCAGGAAAGGAGTGTTCCCGGAATCCGCTTTTCAGAAGAAGACACTGTGCTGGAGTATTTCCCGGCGGATAGCGACGAGCAGGAAATCAGCCTTCCCGAGTGCATCACAGCCATTGCGGCTTCCGCATTCGCCGATTGCGCAAACCTGTACAGGATCTCTCTTCCGGAGAGCCTCACGACCATCGGCGAGGAGGCTTTCCGCGGCTGCCGCAATTTGCGCGAAATCGTGATTCCCGACAACGTCACGATGATCGGCGGCGAAACGTTCAGCAGTTGCACCACATCGAAAAAGGTCACCTTGCCCAGAAATCTCGAAACGATCAGTTCCTACCTGTTTTTCAATTGCGAGTATCTGATGAAACTCGTCTTTCCGCCGGACTGCCGTCTCACAACTATTGAGGAGTCCGCATTCAAGTGCTGCACCTCTCTCTCGCGCACCCAACTCCCGGAAGGGCTTACGATGATCGGCGCTGAAGCATTCAGTCAGTGTTTCGATCTGGAAAGCCTCAAGTTACCCGGCACTCTTGCCTCCATCGACTAGGGAGCGTTTTCTGAATGCTCTTCTTTGAAAACGCTTGTGATTCCAGACGGGATTACCGAAATCGGCATGTCAGCATTTGAGGAGTCCGGTCTGGAGAGCGTGGTGATTCCGGACAGCGTTACAAATCTTGCAGAAGATGCATTCTTCAGATGCACCAGACTGAAAAACGTAAAGCTGTCAAAGAATATGAGGGAAATTGCCACCGCCTCTTTCTGTCAATGCAAAGCTCTTGTCGAAGTGAAGATTCCTGAGGGTATTGAGGTTATCGGCCGTTATGCGTTCAGAGGGTGCACCTCGCTGAACAGAGTGGTCATCCCCCAAGCGTCCGGAAAATCTGCGCGGAAGCATTTTCCGACTGCTCTTCTCTGACCAGCCTGGAGATTGCGGATGGTCTCATGGTAATCGACAAGTGTGCGTTTGCGAGATGCACCTCGCTGACCCACGTGATTTTACCGGACAGCGTCAAAGTCATTGAGAGCGGAGCTTTCGAAAATTGCAGTTCTCTGACCCCCGTAAAACATGCGTCGGACGCCGATGTAAAGAAGAGTGCTTTTGGGGGATGCGATAACTCCAGAAGACGCAAAAAACTCAGAAAAAACAAGACGTCTTCAGCGGGAAATGCATTCGAAAACTCTCTTTCCGCCCTTGAGTCACCCAAGTTCCACTACTTCCAGCCTCCTGTTTTACCAACGAATGGCTCAAAGAACGAATAAATATTTGCGTAATGAAAATATTTTTTCACAGGAACGTTGAAAGGAGGTACTGCTGTCTAAGGCGATCAGAATCTGACAAAATTTTCTTTCGGGCTGTTAACTTTTTCTTCGCCACTGCTATTTATATGGCAGTGCGTGTTGAATCATGAGGAGTCCGTTTCAGAACAAAAAAACAACAGGAAGGAAAATCATTATGGCGACCTGTCCGGTATGTGGCAAAACAAACGTAAGACTCTTTCGCTGCTCCGTATGAGGTGAAATCCGCTGCAACGCGGAAAACCAACCTGTCCCGGAACGCACGGCGTTCGGTCGGAACAAGAGGCAGATAACAATCATGTCTGCCTGGGATGCGGAAAGGGAAGATACATTTATTGTTAATTATAATCTGCGGTGATCCATTCAAACCGGGAAAAGGCTTCTGCGGGAGCCTTTCTCTTGGCCCATCAATAACTGCAAACTGCACAACAGAGGAGGAAGGCTTATGAATGTTTATGGCCCTTGTGCCAACCGGGTGATGACTGCCGAAGTCTCCGGCTTTCAGATCCATGGATTCCGGGGCGCCAAAACGGCGCTCGATGCGTACTTTGCGGCACTCGATGTGGAAACCGGCACCTTCCAGCCTTGCGGCAGGAGCTCTGCGCGAGGTTCAGTTATCGCACACGATCCTTATCGTAAAATGTACAATAACTACCCCGGCCATGACATCTCCAGTCATGAGGATTTTTCCTCCTATACCGAGTTTCTTGAACTGGATTCTGAGTATTCGGAACTTCCGGCCTTTCTTGCAAAACTTCAATCGGCTGAACACCCCTGTTTTCTTTTTTATAATTATTATGAAGAGAATGATTCGTGGAACTGCGCATTCTCCAAGGCGGTCTTTTATCTGATCCGCCATAACTGGGTTCATTCCATTGATCTGCTTCAACGAACCAGTCCCCCGCTTCAGGAAAATTCCAGAGTCACCTCCGGCGGCATTCCCGATGAGCATCTTGCCGCGAACGGGATTTCGTTTCTGAATCTGCAGCGATTCGTTCATGCCGGCAAGGAGCTGTGGTTTTTCACTCGTCTCACGCCTCTGGCCTATCCTGGACTCCATACGCAACTATACTAAGGAGGAGGCTTTGTCGGCGGCATGCAAGTTCAGACAGGGATTTCCCAGAGTGCAAAACAGGAAAAACTTGCTTTCACAAAATATAAAACTATATTATAAAATATATAGAAGCATTTTATAATCAAGGGTATTTTATGAAAAATATTGCGATTGCTGTTGCTCTGCTCGTAATTCTCGGCGGGATTTGGATGCTGGGAACAACCGAAAAAAATTCAAATTGGTCAACCAATCAAGTCAGAAAAAACGTTTCTCAATTTGTTGAAAACGAGAAACATCCCGATTCTGCTTTGCAGCAGACAATTAATATTAATATGAATTCTTCCGAAGTGGAAAAAAATGTGGATGGTTCTTCGAAAGGTCTGTCGGGACTGCCGGAAAAAAAAGCGGAACCAGTGAAGCAACAGCCGAAAGACAAACTGCGCCAGACCGCGGATCCGAATGATCCTGATCCTTCTCGTTCCTGGACGACAGAAGCAAAAACGTCCCGCCCTGTGGAATATATGAATCAAGTCCTTGCCTATCTTAAAAAAAGACGCATGGAATTGCGGAATATGCGTTTTGAGGTAGGAACAACTCTTCAGGAATGGGAACTGAAAAAAAAGAGGACCTCCCGGAATGTCAAAGGTTGCGAAGCCGTTCTGAGGAAAGCGGCTGTGGCTTATCAAAAAGCCGAAGCGGAAAATTCATGGCCGCTGGATTTCGCCTATCGCGATTACACCAAAGAAGAAATGCAAATCAAGCTGTCTGACTACCGTTTGAATTTGAAAAAGGCGGAAGAGGAAGATAGAAAAATCTCGCAGGGACTGTCTCTTTTGCGGGATACTTCACAGCGACAGGATCGCGAAATCCTACAGCTGGAAAAGGAGATTCAGATTTATTCTGATAATCTGGAACTGATCCGAAGCGGAAAAATCAATTCTGAGATCGCAGATTTTATGAAAAAACTTGATACGACAGTCGCTGATCAGAGAGAGATCCATCAGGAAAATTTGGAAGCGGCAGAACGAGAAGTTCTTCGGCCCGCAGAAACTCTCCGAAGTGAAGCGGAGACAAGTCTCGAGGAGATTCTCAGAGATTACGGAGCAAAGAAAAAATGAAAGTTGCGTTTTGGGGATTCCTGCTTCTCGGCATTGGCATTTTCTGGCTTTGGCATGATACGCAAAAAGAGACTCTGTCCCGTTTGAAGCAGACTCATGCCCTGCAGTGGAAGGCAAAGGAACGAGAAAGATATCCGAAGGAATATGCGGTCCGGCGGGAACAGGATCTGCCGACAATACCCCTGAAACTTTGGACTTCAAACGAAAAAAATACGCATCCTATTGTCTTCCTGCAAATTTTTCAGAAAGATCTGGAAAAATCTCTCGAAAGTCTGGACGCAGATTTGAAACACTGGGAGGAAGAAGTTGCCCAAAATCAGGTTCGCCAGATTCGCTTGGAAGCGCAACGTAGAAAAATCAGAGAAAATCTGAGAATTGGAGTAAAAATCCGCAAAGCGGGAAAATATCCGGCTCAGTTTCAAGATGCGTCTTTGTCAAAGAAAGAACTGGAGGAACTCCTTCTCTCTCTCCATGAGTTGGATACACAAAAAAAAGAGGAAGTAAAAGCCTGCTTCAGGGCGATTTCAGTGGCAAAAGAACAACTTACGCTGAAAAAACAGTATCTGGCAGAGCATCGGCGTCGGATCAGCTTTTGTCAGGCCAGTCTCCAGCGAGCCAGAAACGGGGTGCGAATCGAAAACATGAATCAGGTTCTGGAACAAATTAACAAAGGGAACTCTGCCGCTGTACAACTTGATCAGGAAACGATGGAAATATTTGAGAAGGAAAGTGTCAATGCTCGAGGCCAGGACGTATTGGATCAGGAAACCTTGCTTTCTCTGGAAAAGGAGTTTCAATAATGATCCGTCACTTCCCTCCGGGTATCTTTTTGAGCTTCCTGTTGTTCGGATGCGCTCCGCAGGTCATCCATGAAAAGCCGGAATATCGAAGACTTGCTGTTCTGAGGCTCTCTCCGGAAAAAGACTCTTTTCGAGCTCAAGACATTTCGACCGCACATCCTGCCCCTCTGCGTGTCCCTTGGCAAAATCCGGCCGTAGTCTGGTCAAGAGAGGCGCTGGATGAGCTCCAAAGTATTCGTCCGGCCTTGTTTTTGAAATATGCTTCCCGTCCGGGAGGTCTTTCCGGATGCCATACTGCGGAAACCGCTCTGTTGCAAAACCGCTTTGCCGAAGCTATGAAACAATATCCCGTGAATCCGACCGGTAAACGAATCGAACTGGCCATGCGAGCAGACAGCATTCCTGAAATGAAGGCGTTGCATCTTTCTAAAAACGAGAAAGGTTTTATTCAGGTGGAGCATGTGGCACATTGGATTCGTTACCAACGATTGTCTCGACAGTTGCAGGCACGGGAACATCTGCTGAATGAGATCGGAAAGCTCTTCGGATCACCTGAAAGCGACCGGGCCCTTTGTGTCCATCCAGTGTATGCGCTTCAGAAACTGGAATGTGTGGGACTCCGTCTTGAACTGGCAGAAGAAATTGAAAAAATACATACTCTCTACAAAAGGCAGAAAGAATGGTGATTCGTATTTTATTCCTTTCCCTGCTGATAACGGGATTGCTGACCGGGTGTCGGACTTATGTTGGATACGATCCGATTGTGAAAACTGAATCACGAGTCTTCAGGGAAAATGCCGTCATGGGGCAGTCCCGGTATGGCGTGAACTGCCAGTGGGACTGGAATCAGACAATCCTCACCTTCGGCACCGTCGCAACTCTCTCTTACCATAGGGAAAATCGCGAGTGGGAAACGGGGAAAATGGAATATTTCGTTACTGCCGGCGGCGGAAAACGACACGACCCTGTCGGGGAGTTCCTGGCAGGCGTCATTCTCTGGCCATTTCTTCTGATTGACGACACTCTTCACATTGCTTCTTCCTGGCATCTGCGGGAATGCGGTCCCGGCATTTATACAGTGGCGTATCTTCCCCCGATTTCCTGGGTGTTTGCTCCGCTTCTGCGCCCACCCTATGCCTCCAATTTTCCGGAAAATCCGACTCTGGAGAAGAAGGAGGTGAAATATGCCTCACCCCGACTGAAAACAATGCGGATTACTCCAATTTGCGAAGAATGTTTCCTTCCTGATAAAACTTTAAGTGTTATCGAGTTACGCTATGGCAAAAAAACAATCTCGAAAAATTTGGATTCCCGGGGACGGCTGATCTTCTCGCTTCTGGAACTGGAGCCGGATGGAGTTTTTCCACCACGTATGCTGGATTTTCAAATTTATCATCGAGAGCGCAAGGATACATGGCAAGTCAAAATTTTCAGTCTGTGTTCTCCCGAGCTGCTGCGAGACTGGAATCTTGTTGTTGATCGCCGATCTGATTTTTACTCGAAGTTTTTCGCATTGTTTCGTTTGAAGAACGTTCTGGGAGAAAAAGTATATCGGGACCTGATGGATCGGCTGATTCAGGAAAAAGAGCTTGTCCTGCCCTCTTATTCCGTTGGCAAAGCAGAAATTTATCTTATTTCTAAACATCCCTGATTTTATGGCTGATTTTATCTTAACCGACAACACATTTTGCATCTTTCTTCGGGAGATGACAATGGCGGGAGCTCCCTCCGGAGAAATCTGTGACTATTTGCATTCTATCCGAACAAAACCACTGGATGCTCCTTTTTTCCAAGAAAGCAAAGAAGATCATTTCCCACGCTGGGCCTATTATAAGCAGATTCTGCATGAAAATCCAGAGATTTCCTTTTCCGAGTTCTGCCGGAAAGCGGTAGCGGAACTGGGGCGTAAATTCAGTTTCCCGCTTTGTGAAGGGGAACAAAAGTTTGGTGCTCTGTATGGCATATCCTTGCTGAATCGGGTTCCGGATCATTGCGCAATGAAACTCCTTTGTGGGAAAACGGAAACCTTTTCCTGCCGGGAAGATCTGACAAATGCTGTTTCCGCGGGAACCGGATTGTCCCGGGAAGAAAGTTTCCGCCTGTTGATTGCAATGTTCTTATACCGTTTCACATTTGAGCAAAATGATCATGGAATTTGCTGTGATACGACGTTTCCCATAAATTCCATGCAATATTTGGGGCAGCTGTTCCAGCCATCATCTGTTTCTGTCTCTCTTTCTTCGATCATACCAGCCGGGAGCACTTCGCCGGAAACCTGGGAACTTTTTTTAAATATTTCGGATCAGTGGCTGTCTGTCATCCATCTGGAAATCTGGGACCACGGTTGTTATCATCGGCTGTTTACGCAAGCGGGACAGGAACGAAGGCGTGAGTTTTTGCGGATCGTGCGCAGACGTAGGATGGAGTTTCTCGCTTTGCTGCAAAAACATTCCCGGCTTTCCCGTACCGATGCGGAACGTGTTATGGAATCCCTGTTTTACAATTCAGGAAAACTTTTCTTTACGAAAAAAGATGTAATGATCTGGGCTTTGACTGTTGGTTATCAAGGATGGAATAAACGAACGTGGGAGAGCCACCGTCTTAAAAGAAGGTGCTTTTCCCTTTCGGATAAGTTTCTGAGATAATATTGTAGAACGTAAAAAATGTGGAACTATCTGACAGAAAGCGTATGGAATGGCATCCTACTTCTCGCCACCGGTCTGATTCCGATGGGACTGGTTGTTTTTCTCATGCAGGAATGCTCCTACTCAATTCGACAGAGGCTGATATCCTGCTTCGGCAGAACGGGATTCATTTATCTGACAATGCCGGGTGTGGTGATTCATGAGCTCAGTCATTTGTTTTTCTGTCTGATATTTCAGCATAAAATTGTGAAAGTCAACCTGTTCTCCCCTCAGGAGGATGGAACATTGGGAATGATTCAACATTCCTATGATTCACGAAATATCTTTCAGCGGATCGGCAACTTTTTTATTGGCTCTGCTCCTGTGTGGGGCGGAATGCTGGCGATGTGTCTCTTCTCCCGACTTTTACTGCCGGACTCGCTGTTTTCCGGAGATCCGGTGGCTCGACTTGCGGAGTTCTGTTCCATCTCTCTCTGGCACTGCTGGCAAAGCTGGTTGTGGCTTTATCTAATGCTGACCATTGGATCCCATATTTCCTTGAGCGATGCAGACTTCCACAGTGTCACAGACGGGATTGGATTTCTTGTCCTTCTGCCTCTAATCCTCTGCGTTCTGCTGGGTTGGGCTGGCAACTGGGAGGAGAAGTTGATCGAAGCAATCCGTTTTCTGTTATGGAAGCTTTTGGTATACGGAGCGATTCCAGTCATTTTTTGCGGAATAATGACGTGCTTATTTTCGCGGAAACAATGACTTCGGGAAAACTTTTTCAATTTTGAGTTGTCTTTTTTCTACTTTCTGTTATTTATATAAAAAATGGAGGTGTATAGAATGAATTACAATGAAATGCTTTATGAAGCCGCTAGTAAAAAAGAATGGGAGAAGGTCAGAGAGCTTCTTAAGATTCTCCGGACTGTGGAGGAACCGGAGAATCTTTCCCCGGATTATGGCGGACGCAATGCTCTGTATTTTGCTCTGATCTCCGGCGAGTTTGCCATAGCGTCCCGGCTTTACGAACTGGGACTGCGCTTGGACTGTCCGCTGCAGAACTGTGTAGAATCGGATTCCGGAAAGAGTCCTGTCTCCGGAATTCGAGTTCTGCAGTTTTTGTCACACGAAAGTGCTTATGGACGCAATTATTTCTTCAATGAAAAACGATCTCTTGCCGAGTGTTGCCGCATGGGCCTGTTCTGTCAAGCAGAATCTCTTCTTGAGAAAGCATCTCCGGCAGACCTCGGGGTTGCACTTGCCGTACTGCCGGAGAGTCTCATCCGGGAAAAATCTGTGGAGCGCTTTGAAAACTTTCTGGACAAACTGCTTTTAAGCGGAGCGGCCGCAGTTCTGAAACAGCAGAATCCAGAAACATTTCATGATCTGGCGAAAACTTACCGGCAGATTGCGAATTGGCCTGTCCCGATTGCTGTAGATCTGCCGGATCGTCTGGAAGCTATTTCGGAAAAAATTCTCCATGCCGCAGAGAAGGAAACTCTGAGATGATTCGAACTCTATCTGCTTTTTGTTCCGGTTGCCTGTTGACGGCAATTACCGCATTTTTTCTTCTTGTTTTTTCCGGAGAAAAAGATCAAGAGAAACTCTCTTTCCAAGTGGCTCCGCAGGGAAGCTTTCCTGGCTTTCATATCGAGAGTTACGAATTCGCTATTCCTTTGAATCGCATGGAACTGACCGCCCTGGTCCATGCGGATGATCCGGATGAATTTTATGGCTCCGGAGGGAGTCCGATGACCATTATTGTGTTTCGAGTCAAAGAAAAAGGTGAATATCATTACTTTGCATTGTCTGGAGCGCAGGAATCCAGAATCAGTGAACTTCAATATCTGGGAAAGGAGCTTGAACTGAAAAAGTGGGCTCCGGCAGGGGCTGGATTTCTCAAATTGGATTTTTTACGCAAAGATTCCTCCCTGGCAAGCGCATGGATCTCCTCAAGTCGAATCACCGGGTCGACCGCAGAGGATGCGGTAGGTGAACGCATTGTTCTTGATACTCGCTGGCTCCACGCGGATACATATGACAAGCATACTTTTGAAGGAAAATCCTTTCCCGCATTTCTTACTGAATTTCAAGAATGTCTCCGCAGAGATGATCGAAAAATAATCGCAGGAATGATTAACTTCCCCGCAGAAATTTCTGGAAAATTATATTTTACCCGTTCTGAATTTCTTCACGATTATCAGAAAATCTTTCATTCCGAACGGAAAAAAGTGATTTGGGGAACAACCATAAAGGATGTTGACTTTTCCTGGCGGGGAACGACAATGCCTGGAGGAATTTTTCTGGATGCCTCTCAGGAAACCGCAGGACCAATTCGATCCATAGACTGAGCCGGATGATTCGTAAGCATAAAAATGCGGCTGTTCCGAAAACAGAACACCTTGGCTTGGTGTGTAATTCCGATGGGATCTGTTTTTTACGTACATTTATTCTGGGAGATTATAGATAATCAAAAGGGGCTGTTGGTCGTGTCCGATATTTTGCGCACATTTGTTTCTGAGCGATTACAGAGGTAAACGAACAGATAACGTCCTGAAAATTGCGCACATTCTGGTATGCGCCCAGCGAGCCCCATGGAGGGATCAAGGGGAGATTTTTTGAAGGGGAAATTGCCAAAAGATGAATGCCGTCGGGCGGTCATCATAGCCCGACGGCATTTCCCTCTTCATAATAATGAGCCCGAGTTCATTGACTACTTTGTTTCGCCCCTGGGATCAGCGAATCAATCTGCCCTGCCGGAGTAGAATTCAAACGAGGCAGAACGTCTTCGAGCCACTTGCGAAAGCAGATGCCGTTCGCTTTGCATGTCGCGGCGAACGAATATAGGATAGCGAGACGCTGCCCTCCGGCTTCACTGCCGGCAAAGAGGCAATTCTTTCGGATGATCGCAATTCCCCGGTTGAGCCGTTCGGCCGGATTGTTGTCGATGTTTAACCGGGCATCTTTCAGGAATTTCTTGAGTTCTTCTTCAAGGTTCAACGCATAAGAGACGGCTTGAGCGACCGGAGATGACGGACGTTCCGACTCTTTGAGAGCTCGGCACTGTTCAAAAAAATCCCGGACGAACTTCTGTGATTGCCGGCGTGCCTCCTTGCGCGCATGAAAGAGAGCGGTATCCGTTCCCTTTTTTTCTGCCCGCGCCTTTGCCTCACGCTCAATCCGGTACAGGGCTTGTATCATTTTCAGCGGAGCCTCAGCTTTCGTATATCCGCATTCAATGGCTTGCAGAAAGCGTCTGCGGACATGCGCCCAGCAACAGGCAACCTCGCAGTCCAGTTTTTCATAGGCCACGTAAGAGTCTCTAATGATTGTTCCGGAGTAATCTCCGAGCAGACTTTCTGCAACATCCCGGGACCGGGACGGCGAAAAGTGATAAGCTGTCATCGGCGGACCGACTCCCGTCAATCGGCACCACAAATACGCTTGCTTACACTTCTTTGCTCCCTTGGCCATCAATTTGATGAATGTTTCGTCCGCATGGAGGATATCGCATTGCATAATCCGGTCGACCATCCGCTCATAAAGGGGCTGCAAAGCGTCTGCCGTACGTTTGTAGAGATCTTCCAGCGTAGACGGAGCCACCGGAAGTCTCTCGTTGCCGAACATCCGCGCCTGACGTTCCAGGGGGATGGCATTCTCCACTTTATCCGCAACAACTTTGGCAATGAAAGAGGCGTCATAACGGGTTCTGCCGCTGACTGAATCAAACACATCCCCCGGGGCGGGAGCCGTAACAACACCGCGCAGCGTGTCCGAGGGATCGGCATATTTGGCGCGTTTGAAATGAATCACATACAACCCGGTTCGATAAGCGATCCGTTCGCTTTCTTCATAACCGATCAGCACCATTCCCAGACGCTCTTCTTCTGGAACATCGATCACGCGTTCTTCCCGCGGCAGGTCACCTGGAATCTCAGAAAGCGCATTCGCTTGACGGAATTTCCGTTCATGTTCGGCTACCGTAGCCGTGGAGACTTCTTTCGGGGATTCAGGTGACATCTCTTCGGGAAAAAGCGAGGGCGTGTCATCCCGGGGAATATAATGTTCCGTTTTGGAACCGAACATCTGACGTTTGAACTCCCACCTTCAGGTATTTGCTGATGTCAAGACTCCAGACCCACCACTTTGAACCGACATTGCGCGTGTCGTAAGAGGCGAGAATGTAACCGTTGTAATCCTCCGTGTAGAGCGTCAGCACCTTGCCGATCGAACTCAAATTATTGACGCAGGCGATGCTCCGCGCCTTGTTGCGCGCCTGGTTCAGCGCCGGAAGGAGAAGCGCCGCCAATATCGCAATGATCGCGACGACAACCAGAAGTTCAATCAAGGTAAATCTCTTTCTCCACATGACTTCCCTTTCCTTTCCTGTTAGCGGACGACAAACTTTTCAACCGGCTGCAGAAGGATGCACTCGGGCCCGCAACTGCCGGTACGGATAAACTTGTACAGAAGATCAAACCCGGCACGGACCTTCTCGCGGTAGGGGAAGAGCAGTGCGGGGAAACGTTCCGGATAGCTCTGGATATCTTCCAGAGCAAAGAGCAGTCTGGACTTTTTTTCCAGATCGACGCCGTGCCGGGCAAACTCGTCGAGCAGAACCTCGCCGGAAAAACTGCGGATGATGATCGCATCCGGCAGTTCCGGCAGCTCCAGCAGATACCGGGCGGCCCGCCGGCTCGCCGCCTCGAGGAACTGCTGACCGAAGATGCGGCGCATCTCGCCGCGGGTGTCCCGCGCGATGAAAAGACGCTCGTCGAAACAGCCGGCCTCCTCCAGTGTTTTCCGGTAAACCGCATGGAGCGCGGCCTGATAGTTGCCGAAATTCACCTTGAAGTCGATATGGGCGATCCGGCGGCATCCGGTGGAAAGCAGGAACTTCAACGCCCCGGCAAAACTGCCGGTGTTGTCGTAGTCCACCCACGAAACGCAATCCAGATCGAGCCGGTTGAAGGAGACAAACGGAATATGCGCATGCGCCAGCGCCTCCGCCGTCTCTCCGGTCAGCGAACTGTGCATGAAGATGAAGCCGTCCGCGTTCAGCTTGGTCAGGAGTTCCGGCAGGTACTGGGTGCTCTCCGCCGCCTTGAGCGAGAGCAGCCCCATCTTCTTCTCCTTCGCATACTCCTCCAGCGCTTCGATCGCGTGGAACCCCTCGATATCGCCGATGAAGTTGTGGATCAGCGCGATGTCGTTCGACCGCGGCCGCGCGGAGACATCCGCCTTGACGAACGCCCCGCGGGTGCCCTGAATATCGATCACGTTTTCCTGCTGCAGGAAGTTCATCGACTTCGCAATCGTCACCAGGGAAACCTTGTACTCCTTCGACAATTCGCGGAAGGAGGGCAGCCGGGCATTCCTCCCGCCGAACCGGCCGTTCCGGATGTCAAACCGCAGCGCCTCCACCACATCCGTGTATTTCGCGTCGAACATTCCAACCAATCTCCCTGCTGAAATCCTTTCTGTTATGTATAATAATATCTATAACAAGAAAAAGCAAGCCCGCTTTTTATTTTTTTTCAAAAAAAATGGTTTCGAAAGAAATTTCGCCCAGAACACCCTCTCCCGGAAGCCTCCCGCAGCCAACCGGAGATGCCGCTCATGCACGGTCTGCGCCCCCCCCGGATTCAATCCCCCTCCCCTGACAGCGCCTCCCATGCCCGAGTAAATTGTTTCAGCGAATCATCAAGAAGAAATTTCCATGACTCCGGGGAATTATTGTTTTTTTTCGGTTAGCCCTCTTGAAAAAGATTTTTTTGAAATTATATTTTTATTAATGATTCAATGATTCAATTTATCTTCAGGAATCACCCATGGCGATTGCAAAGACCAGTCTGAAGGCGCAGGCCAAAGAGTATCTGTTAACCTATATACAGGAAAAGAAACTCAATCCCGGCGACCGCCTGGCAACCCAGCGGGAACTGGCGGAAACTCTGCAGATCAGCCAGAAAGTGGCCCAGCTGGCTTTGAATGATCTGGAAGAGGAGGGAATCATCGTCCGGCGTCTCGGCAGCGGGACCTTCCTCGCCCGGCGCCATGATCTCACGCCGCGAACCCCGACCAGCGGCAGAAATATTTTCGTCCTGATCCCCAACCTGAAAAATCCGCAGTTCTCCGAATTCGCGGCAGAGGCGGAAGCCGCGCTTCAGAAACATAAAAAACAGATGCGGCTGATGACAACTCACACTTCCCTCTCCTTCCGGGAGATCATCAGCATCATGGTTGAAGAAGGCTGCGGCGGCATCATCACCGCCGAGCTGCCGCCGGTATTGAAGAATTTCATCAAACAGTACCACATCCCCGCCGCCCTCATTCGCGTGATGGCCCCGCCCCGGCAGATGCTCCGGACAACGCATGAAATTATTCTGGATGTAAAGGAGCAGGCCATTCTTCTTGCCGAACATCTGCTTTCCCGGGGATATCGAAATTTCTATCTGGCCGGAGGGATCGCAGGTCCTCAGAACTGCCGTTTCCATGTCATGCGCAAACTGCTGGAGAAAGCGGGGGCGGAGATTCAGCAGATTCCGGAAGAAGATGAGAATTCTAAAGAACTGGACTACGAGAACATCGGGAAGGAGCTGGCGAACAAAATACTCCGCTGCTATCAGCCGTCGTCTGTCGCCGTATTCTACAACACCGCCCGCGCAATGGGGGCGATGAAGGTGTTTCAGCATCTGGGGAAAAAAATTCCTCAGGACATTGCCATTGCCGGATTCGACAATATCTTTCCGGCCCGGCTGGTGGAACCGGAGCTGACCGTCACGGATGCACGCTATACAGAGTGTGCGCAACAGGCGGTTTCCCTCGTTCTCTCCCGGGATCGCGAACCGACAACCCTGACGATCGATCCCGTTCTCTGTTACGGGCGATCCGTAGGAAATCTTACAGAAAAATAGAGGGCCGTCATGAAACTCCACTGCCTGGGAACCGCTTCCGGCATCGCCACCAGAACGCGATTGCACAACATGCTTCTGCTGGAATCGCGCGGCCATTCGCTTCTGCTCGACGGGGGAGAACCGCTCAGCACCCAGCTGATCCGCCATGACGTCGACCTGAACCGGATCGACGGCATGGTCATCTCGCATCTGCATCCGGATCATGCCGGAGCCCTGCCGCAACTGATTCAAACGTTTCAGATTTCCGGACGGACGGCGCCATTCAAGGTCCTGCTCCCTGCGGAAGGCCTTCCCGGATACCCGAACATGCTGAACATGCTGTATCTGTTCGACCGCGTTCTGCCCTTCCGGCTTGCATTCGAACCGATCCACTGTTCCGGCGAACAGCGGATCGGCGATTTCGCGCTGGAATTTCAGGAGAACGATCACCTGAAACGGCTCGCCGGTTTCGCCGCACAAAGCGGTTTGAAAAATCAAGGTCAAAGTTACTGTTCCGTCATCAACGCGGAAGAGAAACGGGTGGTTTACAGCGGCGATATCAAATCCGCCCTGGAATTGCTCCCGCTGCTGAAACGCCCCGCAGAACTGCTGATTCTGGAGATGGCCCATTTCAATCCGGATGAGCTGCTCACACTCTTCCGGGAAGCGCCTCCGAAGAGGGCGGTTCTTACCCATTTCCACCCCGATCTGGATGTTGATCCGGAGAAAAAGATCAGAAACATCTTCGACGGTAAAATCACGACGGAAGTGATCTTCGCGTATGATGGAATCGAGGTCGAGATATGAAAGAGCATTTTCTGTACGACTTGCACACACACACATCTTTTTCCGATGGCCGCAATGATATGCCGACCATGCTTCACGCCGCAGAATCCTACGGAATCCGCGGTATGGTTTTCTCCGACCACACCTTTTCGGACGAGGAAGCGGAAACACTGCTGCGAAATTATCGGCAGCAGCCGCTTCCGTCCAGTCGGGTAAAGCTGCTCCACGGCACGGAAACCACCGTGGCAGACAGGTCGGGCAAACCGGCGGTGTCCGGCAGGCTGCTCCGCAAATTCGATCTGGTTTTGATGGACAGCAACGGAATTCTGTTCCGCCAGCTGGAAAAATTGAAAGAGAAGAAAGCGATCGCAGCCGCCTACTGTGAAACTCTGATCAACGCCTGTTCCGTGCCGGAAGTGACGATCATGGCGCATCCCTTCAACTGCGGGCTGGCGCCTCTGCATCTGGAACTGGAACTCTTTACCGATGAAATGGTCAGGGAGGTGGCAGACGCATTTGTCCGGAGCAGCAAAGTTTTCGAAGTCATGAATCAGATGTACTACTGGCACACGGAAACGTCGTTTGAACACTTCCATTCAGAATATTCCCGGATCATCAGAATCATGAAAGAGGCGGGTGTTTCGTTCTCTCTGGGCTCCGACACGCACTCCTGCTGCGGAATCGGCAATTTCCCCTGGTCGCGCAGAGTGGTGGAAGAGCAGAATCTTTCCGACCGCCTGTTTCTGCCCGCGGCATTCGCAACAACGGCGCATCGGGAAAGTTGATATCGCATGAAGGAAACATATCGGCAAAATTCACCTTCGCTCCGCAAACAGAAAAAGTCGAATCACAACATCATAATACCAATCGCAAACCATGAGGGATCATGTTATGAATCAGACTGCCGAAAGAAAGAATTTCAACTGCGCCGTCCGATCTGCGGTCCGTCGCGAAATCAAGCACTTTACCCTTATTGAACTTCTCATCGTTATTGCGCTGATTGCCATCCTGGCAGCCCTGCTCCTGCCGACCTTGTCGAAAGCCAGAATGACAGCATATCGAATTAAATGTACAGGAAACCTCAAGCAGATCGGCAGCGCGCTGTCACTGTACGCGGCCGATTACAACGGATGGCCGCCGGTCGCCGTCGGAACCAGCGCGGCAGACTATGGAAGCTATTATCACACCTGGTCCTGCCGGAGCACGTTCCCTCTCTACCTCAATCTGAGCAACGACATCACGGTGGAACGGCCGCGCGGCAACGTACTGGAGTGTCCCAGTCAGGAATCCTATCAGCAGGGAAAAGTAAAACAGTATTATGACGCGGACAAGAATACTACAGAGAGCAAAGTGAAAATCGGATACGGCATGAATCAGTTTCTTCATTACATCACCTGGGACGGTAAGCTGCGGGGCACTAAATTGGCCCGCATCAAAACACCCGGCGGAGTCTTTGCATTTCAGGACAGCGCCTACAACACATCCGACGAATACTATGCAAATCAGGAAGCCAGAAACTACTTTGTCGCGAATGCGCAGGGCCGGGCCATGTTCCGGCATGAAGAGAAAATCAACATCGCCTGGGTGGATGGACATGTTTCGACCATCACGCGGCCCACATTTATCCAATATACCGACGGCACCCATACCTGGCGCTGGTATCAATATCCCTTGAACTGAAACTGCAACCCGCAAAAGGAGATCTCACCATGAACAGCAATTTCCGATTCCTCGACCTCTGCCTCATTCTCACCGTTTGCACCATCCTGGCCATTCTCACGACAGGATACAGTACGCAGCAGGCGGCCGCCCGGGCGAAATGTATGGAAAATCTCAAAACGATGGGAACCGCCCTCGCTCAATACGCGAAGGACAATACAGACATGCTCCCGGTGGTGAACGACCGGGACAACTGGAAGAAAATATGGTGTCTGGACAACCGCTATGTCACGTATCTCGGCCTGAACCAGACGACCGGTATCAGAAAAAAAGGAAATGTTCTGGAGTGTCCGGCAGAAGAAAACTATGAAACCTTCACTCATATCGGCTATGTGATGAACGTCAATCTTCATACCACGGATTCCAAGACAGCCAGAAACCGCAGGGGCGGAAAACTTTCCGGCTTCTCCTGTCCATCGCTGACAATTGCAGCCACCGACGGGAAAATGCATCTGCTGGATAACTGGAAAGCCATGGACAACAAGGAAAACGTGACCCGGGCAAGACATGAAGGAGAGCTGAACGTTCTGATGCTGGACGGCGCGGTGGTTTCCGCACCGAAACTGCTTTCCAATCTGGACGGTTACAACCCGAAGAGCAGCTGGCTGGCTGACGACGACAAATAATCACGCGGGAATTGCCGGGAATGAATAAATCTGTTTTTGCGCTTCTCTGCATCACCGGGATCACCTGCGGTGCGATGGCGGCGGCCGATCCGGACGGCCTTGTCGCCGCGTATGACTTTACGGACGCGCAGGATGGCCTGGTCCGGGATTACGGTCCAAATGCCAATCCGGCCATCCTGCACAGCTTCACCGGGAAAACCTCCGATGCGCTGTGCCGGGAGCCCGGCGGGAAACAGGTGTTCCGGGGGGACGGGAACGGGAACTTCGTCACCATTCCGGACCATCCGGAACTGCGGCGGAGCAAAAGCTTCACGGTGGAACTGGTATGTACCATCGAGAAATTTCCCGCCGACAGTGTCAACGCCCTCTTTGCATTTGAGTCGACCCGGGCCCGCCTCTGGATCGATCCGTCTGGAACCATCAGCCTGGACAGCACTCCGGCAGAAAAACCGGACTATTTTTCCTCCCCGAAGGTCAAGGTCTCTCCGGGAGAAAAACTCCATATTTTCGCCTTTATCAGCAATGACGAAATCGGTCTCGCTGTCAACGGAAAAATTTACACATCAGACAGTTATCGTGGAGTTCCGCGTCAGACTCCGGGCGACATCAGCATCGGCGGGCACCCTTTCCGCAGCAACCGTTATTTCAAGGGAACGATTGAAAAAATCCTCTTCTACAACCGTCGTCTGAGCGATCAGGAGATGAAAACCGCTTCGACCGGGCATCTCCGACCTTCCGCACTTTCAAAGAGCGGCATATTCGCTCCGGGAGAGCAGGTTTCCTTCCGATTCATGGACGGCAGGAAGGCGGCGGTCGACGCGCAGGTCGTTCAGGATACCTGGTCATGGCAAACCGATTCCGGAACCATCCGGCGCAAAATTGTCCGGAAATCGGCGGAGAGCCGTCAGCGTCTGCTGGCCGGACTGGTCAGCCGGCGGAATTTTCCTGCCCTGTACACCGACAAACTGCAGCTCTGTCTCGACAACCGCCTGTTCGGACAGTTCGATGCACTGTTCCAGCAGCTCAGTCTGCACGAAAAACAGCTCTTCCGCTATGCGGACCGCCTGCATCGGATGGCGCAGCGGGAATTTGACGAAGACCTGCTGCAGGGAAAGGGGAAAAAGCTCCCGCCGATTCTGACGGAACTGCCGCCCTTCGGGAAATCAGAATTCCGGGAATTCGTTTACCGGAAGGCGCGGGAACTGTACGTCCGGAACTTCTGGCTCTCCCTCGGCGGGAAACATCCGCGAGTCGAAGATCGGGACCAGTTCAAAATGCTGCTGGAGCAAAAGGTGAAAATCTCCACCATCGGTCCTCTGATCACCAACGCGGTGATCCAGCAGTGGCTGCGGCAGCATCCGGAATGCCAGGAAGCAGGCTACAGTTTTTCCGATCAGGTTGCCTCCGGCGGGGAGCTGCAGCTTTCGGTCAGAGATCCCCATGCCAACCTCTATTACAACCCTTATCAATACTGGCAGGTGCGGGATGAAACCACGAAAACAGATGTTCCGGCGGAATCCGGCTGGACCCTGGACCGGGAGAAATACACCGTCACCGTGAAGAACACCATCCCCGGGCACCGCTATGCGGTCTACTACTTCGCCCGTCACGGGACCGGTCTGAATCTCTCGCTGCAATCCGAAGAACAGGTCGCCTGCTACTTGGCCGACTGGGAGAAATTCTGCAGGGAGAATCAGGGAAAAATCCTCTTTCACCACATGGACGGCTGTTTCCACTATTTCACCGGCAAACGGATGAAATGGTGGGAATTCTGGGGATACAACGGCTGCAACGCCAATCCGGCGGCGCAGAAGGCATTTGAAGAATTTTCCGGGATGAAATTCCGTCCGGCCATGCTGTTCGCCTCGCTGGACGGCCCGGCGATCAACTACACCCCGACGCCGGAAATCCGGGCGTGGATGCGGTTCAATCAGCATCTGGTCACCGGATTCATGAAGAGAGTTGCCGACATCGCCCGTCAGAACGGCATGATGTACCAGTTCTACTGGGGCGATAAACACCTCGGTTTCGAACCGGATCTCGATGCATTTGAGAAAACCGGAATCCAGTCCATCGCCCGGCCGCTTCAGGACGCGGTCGATGTCCGTTCCATGACCGAACAGAACGGGAAGGCCCTGACCTCCGGGCGGCTGGAGTGGCTTTTCGCCCACATGGTCAACCGTCCCGACTCCATCGCCAAAATTCTGGACAACTGGCAGAGAAACCGGCGGGGCGAACTTTTCCGGATTCGCGACATGCACTATTTCGCCGAATTCGGTCCGGTGTTTGCCTACGGCGATGCGGCGACGCAGGATCTGTACATGCGCATGTTCCAGCGGATCAATGAAGAATTTCTGCTGATGTACAAATATATGCACGATCAGAAGATTTTCACCCATGACCTCAACGTTTACGTCATCAACGAGTGGGGCAGACAATATTCATGGCGCCCCTGGCGGGATCCGTTCCTCCGTCATTTCACCGACATCCCGGTCAACATGAAGTGGATCAGTCTTCGGGAAATTGCGGAAAACGGCGTGCCGGAAGATGCCGCGGTCCTGCTCAATTACGGCGACCGGGGGAGCGCCTGGGTGGGAACGGAGAGCTGGCGGGATCCCCGGCTGGCCGCCAACATCCGCAACTTCGTCAAGAACGGCGGCGGCTTCCTCGGCTGCGGCAGTGCCGCGGATTATCAGGGAAAAAACCAGCTGGCCGATGTACTCGGTTTCGAATACGTTCCGGGCCCGGGCGGAAACACGTTGAATCCGACGGCCGCCGGAGAGGCCTTTCTGGCCAGATCCATTCCGGGAAGTTTCTCCGGGGAACCATTCCGGTGCGACCGCAACATCCTGCCCGCGCCGACCTTCACGCTGCTGGCTTCCGCGGACGGAAAAAATCCCGTCCGGCCGCTGTTCGGCGAAAACAGGTATGGCCGGGGACGCAGCGTCTACCTTTCGTTTCAGAGTAACGATCCGGAATATGACGATCTCATCAAACGCGCCATCTTCCGGGCGGCGGGGCGGGAGAAAGAGCTGTACCGGCTCTACTCCGGCAATCCGGCGATTCAGCCGTATGCGTACCCGTCGAGAAATCTCGTTGTGCTGAACAACGATACCCGGAAGAAACAGGAGACCCTCCTGCAGCTGGACACTGCAATCTATCCCGCCCTCGGCGGGAAGATCCGGATCATCAACCTGATCGACCGCAGGCCGACAGGGAATTATACCCGGGAAGAGCTCGCCCGCGGCATTCCCTTCGTGATCGACGGAGGCACGGCGGAATATTTCCTCCTGGAAAATCAGTGAGATGACCCCATTCAAAAAAACGGAATTTCCGTCTGCGGCGTCCGAGCCCCCCTCCCCGTGACGCCCCGGCGGAATTCATTCGACAGGAGATTGTTTCATGTTTTTTCTGGACTGGCTCATCATCTGGATTCCCATTCTCGTGGTGATCTATGCCGCACTCAGGACGCAGAAGTATGTGAAAGGCGTTGCGGACTTTCTCTCCGCCGGCCGGGTTGCGGGCCGCTACGTGGTTTCCGTCGCCAGCGGCGAGGCCGCCATGGGGCTGATCAGCGCAGTCGCCCTGCTGGAGATGTATTACAACTGCGGATTCGCAGTCTCCTTCTGGGGAACGCTGTCGCTCCCGATCAGTCTGGTGTTAAGCCTGGTCGGATTCTGCACCTACCGTTTCCGGGAGACCAGATGTATGACGATGGGGCAGTTTTTCGAGATCAGGTACAGCAAATCCCTGCGGGTGACCGCGTCGGTCATCCAGTTCATTTCCGGAATCATCAACTATGCGATCTTTCCCGCGGTGGGGGCGAGGTTTCTGATCTATTTTCTCGACCTGCCCGTCTTTCTCAATCTCTTCGGATGGCATTGCCCGGTCTTCGCTCTGGTCATGGCCGTGTTTCTCGGTCTGGCTCTGTGGATCGCCCTTGCCGGCGGACAGGTCACCATCATGGTCACGGACTGCGTCCAGGGTCTGCTCAGTTACCCGATGTACGTCATCGTCGTCGCCTACATTCTCTACCGATTCTCCTGGAGCGACGAAATGATGCCGGTGCTGATGGCGCGGGCGCCGCACGAGAGTTTTCTCAACGCCTTCGATGTGGATCATCTGCGGGACTTCAATCTCTTCTACATCTTCGTCGGCATCTGCGGAATGTTTTTCAACCGCATGTCCTGGGGCGGAACGATGGGCTACAACGGCGCGGCGAAATCCCCCCACGAAGCGAAGATGGGCGGTTTGCTGGGCACCTGGCGCGGCGGCTTCAGTTCGATGATCTTCATCCTGCTGGCGGTGGTGGCGCTGACCTATATCAACCATCGGGATTTCGCCGGAGAGTCCCGCAATCTGCGCGTTCAACTGGCCTCCAAAACGCTGGATGACATCATGCCGGAGCCGAAATATGACGCGACCCGCGCGAAATTGAAAACCATCTATGAGAATATCCCGATCCGCACACAGTACAGCGGGAGCTACACCTGCCACGAGGAGTTTGAAAAAGAGAACGCCGATCCCTACATCAAGGCGACGACGGCGGAGCTGAACCGCGTTCCGGAACTCAAAAAAAGCGTCCAGTCATTCCGCACGATCTACGGCCAGATGCTCGTTCCGGTCGCCATCCGGGACATTCTCCCCATGGGCATCACGGGAATCTTCTGCGCACTCATGATCTTTCTCATGGTCTCCACCGACACCACTTATATGCACTCCTGGGGCAGCATTCTGGTGCAGGACTTCATCGTACCGCTCCGCCGGAAGGCATTCACGCCGGCGGAACAGATCCGGGCCCTGCGTTACGCCATCACCGGGGTCTGTCTCTTCGCCTTCCTCTTCAGTCTGTTTTTCGCTCAGATCGACTACATTCTCATGTTTTTTACCATCACCGGAGCCATCTGGGCCGGCGCGGGCGTGGTGATCACGCTCGGGCTGTACTGGAAACGCGGCACCACCGCCGGAGCCTATGCGGCGCTCGTTAGCGGAGCCGTCATTGCGCTTTCCGGAATTCTGGCCCAGCAGTTCTGGGCCTCCCATCTCTATCCGCTGCTGCAGCGGCTGAATCTGGTCGATGCGGTAGGAAAAGTCCTCTACGACCTCTCTTCGCCGTTCCACCCCTACATCGTCTGGACGATGGATGCGCACAAGTTCCCGATCAACTCGGCTGAAATCAGCTTTCTCGCCATCGTGACGACGGTACTGCTGTATGTCGTGATCTCTCTTCTCACCTGCCGGGAGCCGTTCAACATGGATCGGATGCTTCATCGCGGAATCTACAGTGATTCCGGCAAAGTAGTCGAAAAGAGTTCTCTCCGGTCGATCCGGCAATTTTTCCTGCTGAAGATTCTCGGCATCGACAGCCAGTACAGCCGCGGGGATAAAATTCTCGCCTGGTCGGTCTTCCTCTACTCCTTCGGCTACGCCTTCGGACTCTGTTTTCTGGCGGTGGTGGTATGGAATAAATTCACCCCCTGGCCGCTGGAGTGGTGGGGGCACTATTTCTTCCTCAAGAATCTGCTGGTGGCGGGACTCATCGGCATCATCTCCACCTTCTGGTTCGGAATCTGCGGAACGAAGGATCTGTTCCGGCTGTTCCGCGATCTGGAGGCGAGAGAGAACGACGTCCTCGACGACGGCCGCGTGGAAGGACACGTCTCAACCGCCGACCTGGCGCACATGAAGCAGATAGAAGCGGAGACCAATTCGATGCGGAAAGATTCCGCAGCGTCGGGGAAATAAGCTCCCTGCCCGGGGAGGATGCCGGCGGAACCGGAACACTCTCCGATTCCGCCGCCCTTTCCTCTGCCCGGGCGGGTTACCTTGCCGCCCAGAGGGCGCCGCGCACCATGATCTCCAGGCTCTGCGGCGACCGGCGGAAATCCTCCGCGACGTGTCCGAGCGAGGAGTAGAACACCTTTCCTTTTCCGTAACGGCGCTTCCAGACCACCGGCATGACCGTGCCGTCGATCCAGGGACAGACCGCGCCGTTGAACCGGGTGACCGCCGGCACCTCATTGCCGGGATCGACCTGCATGTAATACTGTTCGCTGTGCATGTCGAAGTCGCCGATGCCGTCGACGATCGGATCATGACCGGTGATCTCCACCCGGTAATCGATCACGTTCCCCGGATGCGCCACCCACTGTCCGCCGGTCATGAACTGATACTCCGTATCCTGCCGGAACGCGTCGTACATGCCGCCGTGCCAGCCCGCCAGCCCGACGCCGTTCAGAACCGCCTTCCGCAGCGCGGCGCTCCCCTCCGGAATCAGCGTGCCCATCGTCCAGACCGGAAGGATGAGATCGTATTTCGTCTCCAGTTCCGGCTGAAGCAGGCACTCCTGCTGATCGAAAATCGCCACCTCCATGCCGCGTTTCCGCAGCTCTCCCGCCACCAGATCCGAAGTCTGCACCGGTTCATGCCCACTCCAGCCGCCGCGGAAAATCAATGCCCGTTTCATTTTTCCATCTCCTGTTTTTATTCCGGATGCCTTATTGAATCAATCCAGTTCACCGAAGGTCAATCCGAGCGGCAGCGGCGCCGGACGGTCACAGCTGCTTTCGAGCATGACGGCCCGCTCCTCCCGCCCCGCTTCGATGATCGAACACATCACGTCGAGCACATGGTACGCCAATGCGCCGGAACAGCGGTGCGGCCGCTTCGTCTCGATTCCCTTCGCCATGTCGGCCAGCCCCAGGCTTCGCATGTTGTCGTTGTACAGGAAGGGGTTGTCCGCCATCGCCCAGTCGGCGCAAAGTCCTGCCTTGAAGAAGCGGATTCCGCCGTTGAAGGTGTTCGGGTCGGGGATGTGCAGCGCCCCCTCCGTGCCGTAAAGTTCGATGTCGCAATAGGAGCTGTGCTTCCAGACGTCGAAACTGGTAATCAGCGTGATGACCGCGCCGGAGACGAACTCCAGAATCGCGGCGATGTGGGTATCGACCTCCACCGGGAAGGTTTTGTTCACGTTGACCTTGATCCCCGTCCGGCAGTCGGTCGAGCGGGTGTTGACCGAAACCACCTTGCGGACCGGACCGAGCATGTTGACCAGCGCCGTAATGTAGTACGGCCCCATGTCGAAAAGCGGTCCGCCCCCCTTGAGGTAGTAGAAGGCCGGAGCGGGATGCCAGGATTCATGCCCATGACAGAGCATGAAGGCGGTTCCGGCCACCACCTTGCCGATGAGTCCGTCGTCGATCAGCTTGCGGCAGGTCTGGTGGCCGCCGCCGAGAAAGGTGTCCGGCGCACAGCCGGTGCGCAAATGGTTCCGCTCCGCCAGTTCGAGAATCTCCTTTCCGGACTCCCGGTCGAGGCCGAACGGCTTCTCCGAATAGTGGGGCGTCTGCAGAAAACTACCGTTCAACTTGAAAATTCACAACAGCTTGTGACGGAGAAAGAATATGATGTACTGGGGAATGTGATTTCGGAAACAACATGGCGCGGAACTCAAGCGTTAGTTACCGAAACAGTGTATGATAATTTCAACCGCCCGATCGAGGTAACGGATCCCGCTGAAAACAGTGAAAGCTACACTTACGACACAGTGGGTAATAAATTGTCTGTAACTGATAAGCGCGGATTCGTCACAAACTTTACATACGATCGCGCCAATCGCCAAATTTCTGTTTTAATGCCGGCATTGAGTGATGGATCGCGTCCGACGACAACAACTTCTTACGACAAAGCAGGAAGAGTTACTGCTGTAACAGATCCGAATAACAAAACTACGCGCAATGAATACTATGCTGCCGGGCGTAAGATCAAATCAATCAATGCGGCGAACCGGGAGATTGTATATACTTATGATAGCGCGGGGAACATTCTGACGCAAACAGTTGCTGGACAAATCACGGCTTACACTTATGACAAGAGGAATCTGCAATTGACGGAAACGCTCAATCCTGATGATTCGGATTTTGAGCGCATTACGTCATATATTTATGACAACCGTGGTAACCGGATTCGTCGTACACAGCCGAATGGTGCAATCACAAATTATACTCAGAACCGGTTGTTGAGTGCGGTACAGGATGGAGCTCCGGAAGAAACGCGGAATTATACTTACAATGCCGCGGGAGCAATCACATTTGTCGAGGAGGGTGAGTATGCAACCGGCTATATGTTGGATAAACTAGCAGCCTGTCGGAGTGAGATTTTTGGCTTTGGGAAATCAATGTCCATTCCGATAGACGCATAATGCTTGTTTTTCCGTTTTCTATTGTCAGTAGCGAGAATTTATCCGCTCCGACATTAAGAGCTTATCAACTAATAAATTGATTTTAATAGCTCCTTGTGCTATATTATCTTCACGCAAAAACAATGGAGG
>ENA-UEQW01000975-UEQW01000975.1-human-gut-metagenome-genome-assembly--contig:-NODE-975-length-25449-cov-4.676651_pt1 | contig 25449 bp, 22 predicted proteins | sample MGYA00242947_ERZ507947 | MGnify/ENA primary metagenome ERZ507947 (study PRJEB26167, sample SAMN06115421) | human gut metagenome | host: Homo sapiens | place: China:Guizhou | collected 2015-03-17... | reverse complement strand
AAAGGCGGACAGAAAAATTTGGAGGTATTTTTATGTGGGGCATCGGCCTGTTTGAATCGCTGTTTCCCATCTTTTTTCTTCTCTTTTTCGGCGTTGCCATTTATATGATCGTCTCGACGCTTGCCGCCCGCGCGAGGGAAAACCGCCGCAATGACGCCTCGCCCCGGCTGACCGTCCCGGCCAGCGTCGTGGCCAAGCGCGCGCAGGTCGGCTCGTCCGTCCATCACAACGCCGCGACGCACACCAGCTCCACCCACTATAACACCCGATACTTTGCGACCTTCCAGTTCGAGAGCGGCGACCGGCTGGAGCTTCCGGTCGCGGCCACGGAATACGGCCTGCTCGTCGAGGGTGACCACGGCCTGCTCAGCTTTCAGGGCACACGCTATCTCGGCTTCCAGCGGCAATGACATACAGAAACAGAGGCAGCGGAATCGCTGTCTCTTGTTTTATAATAAGAATATGTGCTTATCGGCTTCACGCAGCTGAACGAAAAATAGACGCAAATTGCAAGTGCAAGCTGGACACCTGCACGGTAGAAATTATAGCATTTTTCAAAATTAAAGCGCATATCCACATGAACGAAACCACCCTGAACAGTCAGAAGGCGAGACATTCTGAAAGGCGTGTTGGATCGCGTTCGGAAGAGCATCCGATGACCTTGCCTTGAATTTGCGCAAAAGAGCCTTTATCTTCGACCAAAGCTTTTCAATGGGATTCAGGTCAGGGCTATACGGCGGAAGATAAATGTATCGAACACCGGAACTGTCCAATAAATCTTTCACTGCCTTTGCATGGTGCGACTTCATATTATCCATCACAAGGACAGAATCGCAGTTCAGATGGGGCAACAGATCCTCCTTCAGATACTGCTTGAAATGCTCTACAGTCGTTCCACCTGAGAAAGTCGTGTAGTGGAATGTCCCGTCCAACTGGATGGATGACAGAATCGTTGTATTCTTTGGCTTGGAAAGCGGAGTGGCGTCAACGGCTCGACTTCCGCCAAGCGAATAGGCATATCGTCTTGTCATATCGGTATTGCAGCCGCTTTCATCCAGAAACACAAGGTCACTTTCCTTGAATCCAGACATAAGGTCGTTCCAGTTTTTCCTCTTCTCGGCCACATCGGGGACGCTCCTGTTCACTGGCATGAAGAGATTTTTTCTTCCGGCGGTATCCTGCTTTCTGAAGAAAACGCCAGACTGTATCAATGCTGACAGACAAATTCAACGTTTCAATGATCTCCAGACAAGTGATATCCGGCTGTTTCTCCAGAAGTGAAAGGATGCGCTGATGATCTGCATCGGACAATTTGGGCTTCTTTCCACGCAGATTCGTCTGAGTTTCGTAGCTTCCTGTCTCGTTCCGGCGCTTCAGCAAACGGTAGATTGAACAGGTGTTTACTGAAAAGCACTTTGCCAGTTCTTTTACGCTAACACCTTTGTCGTATGCTTCTAAGATTAATTTTCGAGCTTCGTTGTGCAGCATAGTTCTCACCTTCTCTGCCTCTGTTATACCACTTTTTCTCAAAAGTGAAAGCGTTCTGCTGTATTATTGAAAATTGCTATAGAAGCTCCATAAATTTCGCCTCGTCCGCGTCGCTGATCGTCTCCGGATTGCCGTACCAGTCGGTGCGATTTCCGAGCCTATACTGCGTAAACTCTTTCCGCAGCGCATCCATGTTTGCGGGCAGACCGCTTTCCTGTTCGCAGGAAAAGCAGTACTTCAAAAGCGTCTTCGCGCCGCCCATATCGCGGCACGACGCGCTCACGCCGATGCTTGTCAGAACCAGATACGCGCTGCCGCCGGAGCCGACCGGATAGCCTGCGTAGGTATAGCCCGCGCCGTCAAACCACTCTTTCGCGATGTCCTCACGCCCGGAAAGCCAGCTGAGGCTCGAGATCCATCCGCGCTTGAGAAGGGTTTTTTCGGGAGTCTCCGGCGTTGAGCCGTCGCCGCCCCAGCGCTTGCACCAGTCGAGAAGATCATAAAACTCCTGCGTTTCAAAATTACATGTGCCGTTTTCGCGTTCTGTGAATCTTCCAATGCAGAAGGCGGCAGTCAGCGCAAAGAGATTTTTCGGTGTGTTCCAAGAATCAACTGCCACCCAGTCGTCCGGCATCTTCTCCCGCGCGGTCTCCAAATCAGGCAGTGTGACACCGGGGTGGTCTATCAAATTTGACGGCATAATCAGCGTATCAACCCGCACCGTCAGCGGCAGCGCATAAAGCGCGTCATCTTGCGTGAGCAAGTCAAAAAGCCCGGGCAGAAGCGCCGTTTCCGTCACGTCCGGCAAAAGCGGTCTTACATCCGCGCAGACCGCACGGGGCTCCAGCGGCGGGACCTGATTGCCGTCGGAGTAAAAAGCAAACAGGTCGGGAGAGTCTCCTGCCATGATCTGCGTGCGCAGAACGTCCAACGGTTCGCCGTCTCCATACGGAGAGTCGGAATAGACGGTATAGTCAATCCGATAGTCGTTCTGGCTGAGATTGAACGTTTCAAACAGCTGCGTAAATTCGTACCAGACCGGGCAGTCGGCCGCAATGGCCAGTGTCAGAACCTTTTTCACGTTCGTTGTGCTTGCCTTCCATAAGACAAGCGAGACCGCTTCTTCGTTTGGAGAAAAGAGCACATAACCGTTTTTCGTCCGAAAGGCATGGCTTGCGTTCGTCTTTGCGCCGAGCTCCCGCCAGAGTGCGATCGTCTGCACCTTTCCGGTCGTAAGGTCAAAGCTCAAAAGTGCGTTGCTGTCTGTCAGTAAAAACGTTCTGTTTTCATCCATGCCGAGCCCTAACGTGCCGAATGGAAGCGTCTGCACCTCGAGTGCGGTGAGCGTTTTAGCGTTAAACGCGCGTAATTCGGGCGCGTCGCCGCCAAACATATCCCGCGTGAGGACGAAAAGCGTCCCATCTGATTCTACCATCGAAGCAAAGGCCCAGCCGTCGTTCATGTCGATCGTCTGCCGCGCCGTCTCTGCGCCGTTATCATCCAGCAGAACGAGCATCGACGCACTGACAAGCGCGGCCCCGCCGTCCGTTTTCGCCATCTGGAAAAACCGCGCTCCGGGCTCTGCGTAAGTCTTCGCAAGCGGCGTCGTCTGCTGCAAATTGTAATTCTCATCGTACCGGGAAAGCGCCAGGTTTCCCTCCGGGTCGCCGGTCAGGAACTTAAAATTCCCACGCGCGTCCACATACCCTGCCGGAAGGCTCCCGCTCAGAAGAAAAAAACCGCCGTCCGGATCATCACACAGCGCATAGAGATAGTCCGTATCCTCCGGAACATCCAACGTCCGCGTTTTGTCGCCTTCCATCGGGAAGCAGACAAGCTGCGGTCCGCTGTCCGAAGGTCCTCCGGCGATGATCGTATTGTCAGAAGCTATACATGCTGTGATGCTGTTTATCCCCTCCGGCACGCGCCTTTGAAGCTCCAAGTGAAAAGTCTCCGCTTCCGTATTCGGCTCTGCCGCCGTGTTTTCAAGCGCAGATGTGCTTTGCGTTTCCGCGGCTGCGTTTGTTTCGCCGGGAAGCGATACGGTTGTGACCGCTTTTTCCGCTGCGCAGCCGCAAAGCAGCGTCAGCAGAAGCAAAACGGCGCAAAAGCGCCTGTAGTTTCGCATAAAAGTTCTCCTTTCAAGGCTCCGATAAGACGCCGCCGCGCGCACGGCGTCCGGGTTGGTTGTCTGTGTAACTCTGTTTGCCGGAACCTCCTTTCCTTACACTATCGCGATAGTCTGATTAGAAACTATCACAATAGTCTACAAATGTCAAGCCCTATTGACAGAATTAGACGAATGTGGTAGTCTGAACATATCTTCAGAACAGGAGACGAAGTATGAAACTGTTTGATTCAGAATGGAAGGTCATGGAGGTTCTCTGGCAGGAAAACGACCGGACGGCGAAGGAAATCTCGCTGCGGCTGGCAGACAGCATTGGCTGGAATAAAAACACGACCTATACGGTCATCAAAAAGTGCATTGATAAGGGCGCAATCGAGCGCCGGGAGCCAAACTTCATCTGCCATGCGACGATTACAAAGCAGCAGGCGCAGAAGGAGGAAGCCGATACGTTGGTTGAAAAGGTATTTGGCGGTTCTGCGGAACTGCTGTTTGCGTCAATCTTAAGTGATCGGTCACTGTCAAAAGAAGAGCTTGCGCGGCTAAAAGCGCTTGTGGAGGATATTGATGCATGAATGGCGTACAGGCTGCGATTTTCAGCGGCAGCGCAATGATCCTGCTGGTGCTTGCGCTGCGGCTACTTTTGAAAAAGCATCTGCCGCGCGGGATCTTTCCGACGCTCTGGTGCGCAGCCGCTGTGCGGCTGCTGCTTCCAATCACGATCCCAACGCATCTAAGCGTCTGGAATCTGCTGCATACGTCGGTCGCAGCGCAGGCAGACGGTGTCATATCAGATGTGCTAACGCCGTTTCCGTCTTTGGCGACCAACAGCATCACAGAACCGGCAGCGGATGCTGCGGGCATCCGTCCGATGCTTCTTGTCTGGCTCGTTTGCGCGATACTTCTCGCGGCATATTTTGTGATCGGATATGCCTGCATGGTACGTCGGTTTCGCGGAACACGGCTTGCTCCGCAGCCGTCCATTGACGCGCTGCTTGACCGCTTCCGCTTTTCGCGCGATCCGCGCATCTGCATGAGCAACAGCCATCGCGCACCGCTCACCTTCGGCGTTTTTCGTCCGACCGTTCTTTTGCCGGAAGATCTGCCGGTTGGAGACGCACAATTTCAGCTGATCTTGGCGCACGAACTGGCGCACATCCGGCGGAAGGACTGTCTGCGCAAGCTGCTTTTGACTGTATGCTTATGCCTGTATTGGTGGAATCCGCTGGTCTGGCTGATGGTATGGCTTGCAAACCGCGATATGGAGCTTGCATGTGATGAAGCGGTTCTGCGTGCGCTGGGGCCGGATTGCAAGAAGGCTTACGCGCTGACGCTGCTTGACATGGCGCAGCGAAACCCGAAATCAGCGCCGCTGTGCAGTGGTTTTGCAAAAAGCGGCACAGAAGAACGAATCCTCGCCATTCTGCGCTTCAAATGCGTCCCGGCCTGGGCCGCGGTCTTCGCATCTGCTTTGTTCTTTCTGTCGGCAGGTGTTTTTGCTACACAGGCCGTCCCCGCGCAAAGCGCCGCGCCTGTGATCACAGAAGAACGTTCAGTTTCTGAACCGGAGAAAGAGGAAGCCACGCAGCCCCAAATTTCTGCGCCGGAACTGGAATCTTCACCGGAACCGGAGATTCTACCCGAGGTCGCGCCCAGCTATGTATTTCCGCTGGAATACGCAGATGCCGCTGTGAACGATTCCTACGGCTGGCGGGAGCATCCGGTCTCCAAGAATGTATCTTTCCACTCAGGCGTTGATCTGGACGCACCGGCCTGAAGCAACGTTCTGGCCGTAGCGGACGGGACGGTTCTCAACGCGGAATACAACCAGGCATACGGGTATTTTGTGCTTCTCGAGCACGAAGACGGCGTGCAGACCTTTTACGCGCACATGCAGGAGCTGTTGGCAAACCCCGGCGATGAAGTGAAGCAGGGTCAGAGCATCGGTCTCGTCGGCTCGAGCGGCTGGGCAACCGGCCCGCACCTGCATTTGGGTGTTCTGATTGACGGCGAAGCAGTTGACCCATTGGAAGCCCTGAAAAGTGAATAATAAAAGCAGCGCTGAGGTGAGAAATATCTCACTTCGGCGCTGTTTTTCGGAGCATTGCAAACGCAAAAACTGCGCCGCAGTAAACAAAGAATAGGGATTTCCGGAGCGCGTGAACGCGGATAAAAAACTCCGATCTTCCGAAAAAATCAGTAGACTTTGTGCCGGTTCTGTGGTAGTTGTTTGTGCTACCAAAACGAAGGAGGCACAAACATGGCAAAGAAACGAGCGAACGGGGAAGGCAACATCCGAAAACGAAAGGACGGGCGCTGGGAAGGGCGCTACACTGCCGGATACGATGAAAAGACAGGGAAACGGCTGATCAAGAACGTCCTCGGCAAGACACAAGCAGAGGTAAAAGAGAAACTGGCGAAGGCAGTTGCGGAAGCGGAAACTGTCGATGTGCGGAGAGCAGACGAGTACACGCTCGGCACATGGCTGCAAACGTGGTATGAGCTATACGCAAAGCCACACCTGCGATTCTCGACTGCCGAATACTACCGGCGCGGCATCGAATTGCATATCACGCCGCGTATTGGCGATATTCCGCTCAAAAAGCTGACCGGACGCGATTTGCAAGGGTTGTACAAGGACTTACGGGAACACGGACGGCTCCGCGAAGCACAGAAGGGCAAGCAGCCGGGGCTGAGCGACTCGACGATCCGTGGCATCCACACGATGCTGCACAATGCGCTCGACCGGGCGGTCAAAGAACGCCTGATCGTCCGAAATCCAGTAGACGACTGCATTCCACCGAAAATTCCAAAGCACGAAATGAAGATCCTGCCGCCAGAACAAATCAAGTCTTACCTAACCGCAGCAGAGCAGCGCGGCGTCCTGCCCATGTTCTATCTGGAACTCATCAGCGGCTTACGCAAAGGCGAACTGGTAGCGCTGCAATGGACGGACTTGGACATCGAAAACAAGACGATTTCCGTCAGCAAGCAGGTCGGACGCAACAACGCAGGCGAACCGGACATCACACGCCCGAAAACGGAAAACTCCATCCGCAAAATCTCGATTCCGCAGGACGCTGTCGAGCTGCTGATCGCAGAACACCAGAAGCACCCGAGCAACCCGTGGATGTTCCCATCACCTAAAACGGGCGAGATGTACCATCCGGATTCGGTGGTCAACATCCACAAGAAGATTTTGAAGGATGCAGGGCTGGAACACCTGAGATTTCATGACTTGCGACACACATTCGCAACGTTGGCATTGCAGAATGGCGTGGATGTGAAAACCGTATCGAGTATGCTCGGTCACTTTGACGCAGGGTTTACCCTTCGCACCTACACACACGTCACGCGCCAGATGCAGGAAAGTGCCGCCGAAAAGATGGGCAATTTCATGGCACAGGTCATGTGAACACGCAGCCGAAAAACAAAGAGCGGCGGAGAGGATACCAAGCATATCCTCTCCGCCGCTCTTTGGACATTTCGCCGTGTGGGTCACGGTGTGGGTCAGGCGGTTTCGCCGCCTGAAAAACCGAACAAATAAAAAAGAAAACCGGCGAAAATCTTACGATTTTCACCGGTTTCTGGAGCTAGTGGCCGGACTTGAACCGGCGACCTGCTGATTACGAATCAGCTGCTCTACCGACTGAGCCACACTAGCATCACCGAAAACGAGCCGCACAAAACGCTGCTCATCTCAAGCGCCTTTATAGGATAGCACGTTTTTTCCGGAAAGTCAACCAGAAAATCTGCTGCTTTCCCAGAAAGGCGTCTTTCGTGTTGACAGGGCAATTTATATATAGTATAACTGTATGAGCATTGCAGAAAGGTATCAAAAAACATGGAATCAGAGCTTTCTCAGAACAAAATGGGCACAATGCCAATTCGGAAGCTGCTTATCAGCATGTCGCTGCCAATGATGGCCTCCATGCTCGTACAGGCGCTTTACAACATCGTGGACAGCATCTTTGTCGCGCGCGTCAGCGAGGCCGCGCTCACAGCCGTCTCCATCTCCTTCCCGATCCAGAATCTTATGATCGCGTTCGGCGTCGGCATCGGCGTCGGCGTAAACGCCCTGCTCTCCAAGAGCCTCGGCGAGGGCGACCAGCCGCGCGCGCAGCGCATCGCGCTTCAGGGCATTTTCATTGAGGTCATCTGCTGCGCCATCTTCATTCTGGTCGGTATTTTCGCCATGGATCTCTTCTTCCGCGGCCAGACTGCCGACGCGGAGATCATCGCGCTCGGCAAGGACTATCTCTCCATCTGCTGTATTTTCTCCGTGGGCCTCTTTGCGCAGCTCATTTTCGAGCGGCTTTTGCAGGCAACCGGACGCACTGTGCTTTCCATGATCTCGCAGTGCGCGGGCGCGCTCATCAACATTATTTTTGACCCCATCCTGATCTTCGGTGTCTCGTGGCTCGGGATCCCGGCCATGGGCGTGACCGGCGCGGCCATCGCCACGGTGTTTGGCCAGATCGTCGGCGGCATTGTCGCCATCGTCCTCAACGTCCGCCGCAACCGGGAGCTGGCCTTCCGCTTCCGCGGCTTCCGCCCGGACGGGAAGCTCTGCGGCGGCATTCTTTTCATCGGCATTCCCTCGGCCATCATGGGCTCCATCGGCTCGTTCATGACCTACGGCGTCAACAAGATCCTCTTCGCCTTTGAAGAGGTCGGCAAAACGGCAGCGGCAGTTTTCGGCGTCTACTTCAAGCTGCAAAGCTTCGTGTTCATGCCGGTGTTCGGCCTGAACAACGGTATGGTGCCGATCGTCTCCTATAACTACGGCGCCAAGCGCCCCGACCGCATCACGCAGACCATCCGCCTCAGCGCTATCTATGCCGTGGCCATCATGGCCGCCGGCGTGGCCGTTGTGCAGCTGATCCCGGACAAACTGCTCCGGCTCTTCGACGCCTCGGAGCAAATGCTGACGATCGGCGTTCCGGCGCTCCGGATCATCAGCACCTGCTTCGTCTTTGCGGGCTTCTCCATCGTCTGCTCCTCCGTTTTTCAGGCGCTGGGCAACAGTATTTTCAGCATGATCATGTCGATCACGCGCCAGCTGGCCGTCCTGCTTCCTGCGGCGTATATCCTCGCGCACGCCTTCGGCCTGCACGCTGTCTGGTACGCCTTCCCCATCGCGGAGTTCGCGAGTCTTGCGTTGAGCATCATTATGCTCTCCCACACCTATAAAAAGGTCATTATGCCCATCGCGGCGGATTGATCGTTCCGCCTGTATGGACGTACAAAAGGCTCGGGTCATTTGACCCGAGCCTTTTTCATGCTTATTTTGCCTGTTCCAGAAGCCAAAGCCGCATCTGCTCCTTGCCCTCCTCGCTCAAGGGAAAGACCTGCTCGCCCTCCATCTCGCTTTTTTCATAGCAGAACAGCCCGTGCCAGAATTCGCAGCGCATGGAGCTTTGCTCCATGTCCACCTCCTTCGGCGTTTTCATGGTGATCTGCGGCGTGACCTTGAAGCGGAGCATTCCGTAGCTTCCGGTAAAGACGTTGTTGTTCTCGAAGCTGTGCAGCACCGGCAGAAAAAGCTCCTCCATCACTGCATCAGCTCTTCCATCTCGTCAAGCAGCTTGCCGAACAGCTCCAGCGCCGTGTTGACCGGCTCCGGAGAGGTCATGTCCACGCCCGCGCCCTTGAGCAGATCGATCGGCGTCTTGCTGCATCCGCCGGACAGGAAGCCCAGATAGCGCTCGACGGCAGGCTTGCCCTCGGCAAGGATCTTTCTCGACAGGGCAATGGCCGCGGAATAGCCGGTCGCATACTGGAACACATAATAATTATAGTAGAAGTGCGGGATGCGCGCCCACTCAAGCGCGATCTGGTCGTCGCTGACCACATCCGGGCCGTAATACAGCTCATTGAGCTTCTTGTACTCGCTGCAAAGGACATCCGCCGTCAGCGTCGTGCCCTGCTGGTTCAGCTCGGCAATGCGCAGCTCATATTCGGCGAACATCGTCTGCCGGTAGAGTGTGCCCTTGAACTGATCGAGGAAGTGGTTGATGAGATACGCGCGCTGCTTCTTGTCGGTGGTCTTGCCAAGCAGATACTCCATCAGGAGCGCTTCGTTGCAGGTGGAGGCGACCTCCGCCACGAAGATCACATAGTCGGAATAGACCGTCGGCTGATTCTTGTTGGAGAGGTAGGAATGCAGCGCGTGGCCCATCTCGTGTGCCAGCGTGAACTGGCTGTCGAGCGTGCCGGTGTAGTTCAGCAGCACATACGGATGCACCGGGGAGCCTGCGGAATATGCGCCGGAGCGCTTGCCGATGTTTTCATAGACGTCGATCCAGCGGTTGTCGAAGCCCTCCTTCAGCACCTTGCAGTAGTCCTCGCCCATGCAGGACAGCGCTTCCAGAACAGTCTTCTTCGCATCGGCAAACTCGATGTGCGCGTCGGCCTCCGCGACCAGCGGCGTATAGAGGTCATACATGTGCAGCTCGTCCACGCCCAGCAGCTTCTTGCGCAGGCGGACATAGCGGTGCATCTTATCGAGATTCTGGTGGACGGACTCGATCAGCTGATGGTAAACGCTCGTCGGGACCTCGGTGCAGTCGAGCGAAGCCTCCAACGGAGAGGCGTATTTGCGTGCGTCGGCAAAGAATTGCAGCTGCTTGACGTTGGCGTCAAGCGTCGCGGCACAGGTGTTGCGGAAGCTCTCATACGCGGCATAGTAGTTCTCAAATGCGCTCTTGCGCAGGACGCGGTCGGGAGACTCGAGGCAGGCAATATAGGTGCCCTGACTGATGGGATGCTCTGCGCCATCCTTGTCCACAGCGGGCTTAAACTTCAGGTCGGCGTTGGAAAACATCGAGAAAATGTTCTGCGGAGACTGGGACATTTCGCCTGCGGCGGCCAGCAGCTTTTCTTCCGTGGCCGAAAGAATGTGCGCACGGCGGCTGCGGCTCTTATCGAAATAACGGCGGTACAGCTCCAGCTCTGGCTCCTCGCGGTAGAACTCCTCCATCTTTTCATCGGAAATGGACAGGAGCTCGGGTGTCTCAAAGCTGGTCTTGGCCTCGGCCTCGACATACGCCTTCATAAACTGGCCGACCATGCCCTGATAATAGGGATCGCGCTTGTCCTGATCTCCGCGGCGCATGGCGTAGCTGTCAAGGCGCTCGGCACGGATGGTGAACATATCCACCAGCTTCCTGTACGCCAGCAGCTCCTGCGCGGACTGCGAGATCCGACCTGCAAAGCCTGCAAGCTCGTCGATCTCCGCCTGAAGCTTTTTCAGATCCTCCTGCCAAAGCTCGTCCGTGGCGTACAGATCCTCCAGCGCCCACTGGTCCTGAATGGCGATCTCGCTTCTTTCAGGGATTTTTTTCGACATATCTGAACTCCTCCTTTATGAAATCATGATCGTATTCTAGCACACTTTTTCGTTTTGCACAACTGAAATTCGCCGGGGCGCGTCACCTGTCCGCGTGGACGAACATCATGGCAAAGCTGACGGAAAGCAACGCGCAGCAGGCCCAAATCGCCTGCACGCCGACGCACACCGTCAGATAGCTTCCGATGCCCGCTCCGACGGCAAACACGGCAATGACACCAAAATAGGTCAGCGCGGCGTGGAGCGTCCGCTTGTCGTGATTGTGGAAATAGACGCAGAGAGCCTTGGCAACTACGCCATTCACCGCGGAACAGCGCCGCGCTCAGCAGCACGATGTTGCCGGTCTGCGCATTTGCAAAGACCGAACCGCGGCAGCAGTAGGTATAGGCGTCCTGAAAGCCGCCGGAAAGAATGATAAAGACTGCCGCAAAAAAGTGTCGGACATCTGGCCGTGGAACTGTAATTTCCGCTTTATGACGGACCTTCCGTTTTCCGGGCGGGAGGCGGTTCCCTCCGCCCTGTATTTCCTCTGCCGCGCACGGCAAAACCCGCGCAGCCGACGACCATTATACTCCCTTCCGCGCAAAAAGTAAAACGGATCCCGCACTTTTTCGCATGAACGCCAAAGATTGACACCGCCACCCCGATACACTATAATCATTTCAGAAAAACGGCGCACCGCCGAAAGCAAGGAGCTATCAGATGGAACAGACCATGAAGCAGATCGCCAGCTTTACCGTCAACCACGACAAGCTGGAAAAGGGCATGTATATCTCGCGGATCGACGGCGACGTCGTCACCTACGACATCCGCATGAAAAAGCCGAACGGCGGCGACTATCTTTCGAACGGCGCGCTGCACACCTTCGAACACCTGTTTGCGACCTACGCGCGCAACAGCCGCTTTTCCGGCAGCGTCCTGTATGTCGGCCCGATGGGCTGCCGGACGGGCTTCTATCTTCTGCTGCGCAGCGACGTTTCCCACGCGGACGCGCTGGCGCTCGTGAAGGAGTCCTTCCGCTTCATCGCGGACTTCGAGGGCGAGATCCCCGGAAGCCGGCGCTGGGAATGCGGCAACTATCTTGAGCACGATCTTCCCGGCGCAAAGGCCGTCGCGGAGGATATGCTGCGCGTACTGGAAAGCTGGACGGAGGAGAAGATGTATTATGAAGCCTGAGCATCGCCTGATCGGCATTATCGGCGCCATGGACTCTGAGCTGGAAACGCTGCTCGCAGCCATGACGGAAAAAAAGCAGGAGACGCTTTATGGTCTGACCTTCACGACCGGCACGCTGGACGGCTGCGCCGTCGTTCTGGTCAAGGCCGGGATCGGCAAGGTCAACGCTGCGCGCTGCACACAGCTTCTGATCGACCGTTTCTCCCCCTCTGCCATCGTCAACACCGGCATTGCGGGCGGGCTTGCGCCGGGCCTCTCCGTCGGCGACGTGGTCGTTGCGGCTGGCGTTTTGCAGCATGATTTCGATGTTACGGCCTTCGGCCACGCAAAGGGCTATCTCTGCACCGGCGGTGACGACACCGCAGCGACCGTTTTCCCGGCTGACGAGGCGCTTTCCGGCTGCTTTGCCGCAGCCGCGCAGGCCATTCTCGGCGAAGGCCACGTCCATCGCGGCCTGATCGCCACCGGCGACCAGTTCATCTCCGGTGCGGAGCACAAATCCGCGCTCTACGGCGAGTTCCGCGCGATGGCCGCCGAAATGGAGGGCGGCGCGATCGCGCAGGTCGCGGCTATGGACGGCGTTCCCTTCGCGGTGATCCGCTCCATCTCCGATCTTGCGGACGGGACAGCCGCCGATTCCTTCGATACCTTTGAGAAGCACGCGGCGGATGCCTCCGCCGCCGCGCTCCGTCAGGCGCTCCGCGCGCTCTGAGTTTCCCCCGTACAAAATCGCGCCCGGCGCCCCATGTGTGCGCCGGGCGTTTTTTATCTGTGCTCAGAGATTTTACAAATCGTTCATGATATTTCGAAGGAAAGCGATTATGATAATGCTTCAATATTGAACTATCCAATATGAAAGGAATGATGGCTATGGATGCCGCGCTGACCGCATCGGAGATATTCGCCAACGCCGCGCGCTTCACGGATGCCTATTACGTCGCCATTCAGCCGCTCTGCGAGCGAAGCGGCCTGCCGCCGATGGCGGTGGACATTCTGATGTTTCTGGCAAACAATCCGGGCCACGGCACGGCGGGCGAGCTTTGCCGCTGCCGGGGGCTGAAGCCCGCGATCGTCTCCTTCCACGTCGAGCGGCTGGTGCAGGAGGGCTATCTGCTGCGGCAGAGTGTCCCCGGCGACCGCCGGAAAACCGCGCTGGTCTGCACGCCGAAGGCGGATGCGCTCATTGAGGAGGGCCGCGTTTTGCAGCGCGCGTTCGCGCAGCGCCTGACCGAGGGGCTGAGCGCAGAGGATCTCGCCCACTTCCGCCGCTGCGTCGCCGTTTTCAGCCGCAACATCGACTGCATCCGGCGCGGCGGTACAAACCGGAAAAACAACAGATCGGAGGAACCGAAATGATCAAGCTTCTGAAAAGAATGCGCAGGCAGGAGGCGCTGATGGCCCTGCTCTGCGCGGTGCTGGTCGGCGTTCAGGTCTATTTTGACCTGCGGCTGCCGGACTTCATGACCCAGCTCACCACCCTTATCAAAACGCCCGGCAGCGCTACGGCCGACATTCTGAGCGTCGGTGCGCAGATGCTGGGCTGCACGCTGGCCAGCGCCGTGCTGGCCGTCGGCTGCGGCTTTCTCGCGGCAAAAACCGCGTCCGGCTTCAGCTTCACCGTCCGCGAGCAGCTGTTCCACCATGTGATGGACGTGGGCAGCGAGGAAATGCAGGACTTCTCCGTCCCCAGCCTCATCACCCGCACCACCAACGACATCACGCAGATCCAGATGATCGTCGCCATGGGCCTGCAAATGCTCATCAAGGCCCCGATCATGGCTGTCTGGGCCGTGATCAAGATCCTCGGCAAGAGCTGGGAGCTTTCCGCCGTGACGGCGGGCTTCGTCGTCGCGCTGTGCGTGATGGTGCTTGCCATCATGTCTACCTGCCTGCCGCGCTTCCGGCTCGTCCAGAAGCTGACCGATAAGATCAACCGCGTCGCGCGGGAAAATCTGACGGGCATCAACGTCGTCCACGCCTTCAACGCCGAGGACTACCAGAATCGGAAATTCGACGTTCCGAGCCGGGACATGATGAATTTGCAGCTGAAAAACCAGCGCCTCTTCGCGCTGCTCCAGCCCATGATGGGCCTCGGCATGAACGGGCTTGCGCTGGCGGTCTACTGGGTCGGCGCGGCGCTGGTCGAGGCCATCCCGCTGGCAGACCCCGCCGCAAGGCTCAGCATGTTCACGAACGTGCTCGTTTTCAGCACCTACGCGACCTCTGTCGTCATGTCCTTCATGATGCTGGTCATGATCTTCATGCTCGTGCCGCAGGCGCAGGTCTCGGCGGAGCGTATCAACGAGGTGCTCGACCGCGGCGCCTCCATCCGCGAAGGCTCCGTCCGGGAGGGCCGCTCCTGCGGGACCGTTGAATTCCGGGATGTCTCCTTCCGCTATCCGCATGCGGCGGCAGACGAGCTGAGCCATATCAGCTTCCGCGTGGAGCACGGCCAGACGCTGGCCGTCATCGGCGCGACCGGCAGCGGCAAGACCACGCTGGTCAGTCTGATCCCGCGCTTCTACGACGCGACGCAGGGCGAGGTGCTTGTGGACGGCGTCAACGTCCGGGATTACGCCTTCGACGCGCTGTATGACCGGCTCGGCTATGTCACGCAGAAGGCCGTGCTCTTCTCCGGCACCGTCCGCGACAACGTGTTCTTCGGCGAAAGCCGCGCTGAGGAGAACGGCGCCGCGCTTCAGGACGCGCTCTCGCTTTCGCAGGCGGCGGAGTTCGTGGACAAATACCCGGAGGGAGCCGCGCATCGCATCGCCCAGCTCGGACGCAACGTTTCCGGCGGCCAGAAGCAGCGGCTTTCGATCGCCCGCGCGCTTGCCCGCAGGCCGGAAATCCTGATTTTTGACGATTCCTTCTCAGCGCTTGACTACCGCACGGACGCAAAGCTCCGCGCGGAGCTGACCCGGAAGCTGCCGGACGCGACCAAGATCATCGTCGCGCAGCGCATCAGCACCATCCGCCACGCCGATCAGATCCTGGTTCTGGACCGCGGAGCCGTCGTCGGCAAGGGTACGCACGACGAGCTGATGAAGAATTGCAGCGTCTACCGCGAGATCGCCATGTCCCAGCTCAGCGCCGCCGAGCTGGAGGAAGGAGGCACACAGAAATGAGACCCAACATGCAGCCCAATCAGAAAACCGATCTCAAGGGCGCGCTGAGCCGCCTGTCGCAGTATATGCGCAAGAGCCTCGGCGTCATCCTGCTGGCGCTGATCCTCGCCGCGTTCAGCGCCGTCCTGACCATCCTAGGCCCGGACTGGGTCGGAAAGATCGCCGGACTGATGTCCGACGGGCTTGTCACCGGCATTGACCTCAGGGCCGTCGCAAAAATCGGCATCGTCCTGGCGTGCATCTACGGCGCCAGCGCCCTCTTCGGCTTCATCCAGCACTATATCATGGCCAGCGTCACGCTGAAAATGTCCTACCGGATGCGCGCGGAGCTGTCCGAAAAGATCAACCGCGTGCCGCAGAAATACTTCAACCTCCATTCGCAGGGCGATATCCTCAGCCGCATCACGAACGACGTCTCCACGCTCCAGCAGGGCCTGACCAACAGCCTGCCGACCATCATCAGCGCCGCGACGCAGTTCGTCGGCTGCCTCATCATGATGTTCGTGACCGAATGGCGTATGGCGCTGGCCGCGCTGTGCGTCACTGTCGTGGGCCTGCTGCTGACCGTACTCATCATGTCGCGCTCCCAGCGCTATTTCGTCGCGCGTCAGGAAAGCCTCGGCAAGCTCAACGGCTATATCGAGGAAATGTACTCCGGCCACGAGGTGGTGCGCATCTCCCGCGCGGGCAGCGATGTGAACGCGCAGTTTGACCGGCTCAACCGTGCGGTCTACGACGCCAACTGGAAATCGCAGTTCCTCTCCGGCGTCATGCAGCCGCTGATGAACATCATCGGCAACATCTCCTATGTCGTCGTGTGCGTGCTCGGCTCGATCCTCGCCATCAACGGCGTGATCGGCATTGACGTGATCGTCTCCTTTATTCTCTATGTCCGCCTGTTCACCTCACCCCTGACGCAGATCGCACAGGGCATGACGAATTTGCAGACGGCCTCCGCTTCCGCGCACCGCATCTTCGACTTCCTCGAAAGTGAGGAGCTTCCCGACGAAAGCGGAAAGCAGGAAACGCTCACGAATGTGAAGGGCGCCGTCCAATTCGAGCACGTCCGGTTCAGCTACCCCGACTCGCCGGATAAAATCATCATCAAGGACTTCTCCGCCGACATCCGGCCCGGCCAGAAGGTCGCCATCGTCGGCCCGACCGGCGCGGGCAAGACCACCATGGTCAATCTGCTCATGCGCTTTTTCGAGCTGAACGGCGGCAGCATCCGCATCGACGGCATTCCGTCCTCCGAGCTGCGCCGGGAGGATGTCCACGCCATGTTCGGCATGGTTTTGCAGGACACATGGCTCTTTGAGGGCACTGTGCGCGAGAATCTGGTCTACAACATGGAGGGCATCACCGACGAGCAGCTCGAGCGCGTCTGCCGCGCCTGCGGGCTGGACAAATTCGTACACTCCCTGCCGCAGGGCTTCGACACCGTCCTCTCCGAGAGCACCAGCATCTCTGCCGGTCAGAAGCAGCTGCTCACCATCGCCCGCGCCATGCTCCAGAACGCGCCCATGCTGATCCTCGACGAGGCGACCTCCTCCGTCGATACGCGCACGGAGCTGCTCATCCAGCGCGCGATGGACCGCCTTACGGCGGGACGGACGAGCTTCGTCATCGCGCACCGTCTTTCGACCATCAAAAACGCCGATCTCATCCTCGTCATGAAGGACGGCGACGTGATCGAAAGCGGCACGCACGAAACGCTGATGCAGAAGGGCGGCTTTTATGCCGAGCTTTACAACAGCCAGTTTGAGCAGGCCTCCTAAGCGTGTCAAAAAAGTATTTTTTGACACGCTCTCAAACGGGAAACGCATTGCTGGTTTCCCGTTTGAAAAGACTTGCATCCTGCTGCGCGCATAATTTGTGTGCCGCAGGCACACAAATTCCACACTTGCAGGATGTGTGGTGTTTTGCCCGAGGTACACCCCCCCAGGCAAAACGAATTTACATTTGATTCCGCCGTGCGGGGCGGAACTCTACGAGGTTCTTGACAGACTAAGGCGGCCTCCGGGATATCCCGGAGGCCGCCTTTCTGTATCTATTTTCCTTTGCAGGTATGCCGCAGCGTGAGCCGGTATGCGGCTCCCTACGCCTCCAGTTTTGCCCGGAGGCGCTGCGTCAGGAAGGACGCCGCATAGCAGACCGTTTCAAATTTCAGATACTGGAGCGTATTTTCGTCCCACATCAGCTTGAATACCGGCGGGAATTCCTCGTCCGACGACCAGAACTGCACGATCACCGGCAGGAAATCGAACAGCGGCAGCCGAAAGGACAGCTCTCCCATCCCCATGTCCACGCCGCCCAGCTCCCGGCAGGCCCGCGCCAGCTTCTCCGGCGCGCGGTCGCACAGCGCGGCAAACGGGTCCATCATGCCCTTTGCCGGGTCGGCCCCGTAGGCCGCGCCGGGCAGATTTTCCGCGCGGCAGAAGCGCCCGGAAAGGCTCCGCCCCTCCTTTGCGCAGCAGAGCAGGTCATAGACCGTCATGCTGTCCTCAAAGCCGCCCGGGAAATAGTCCGTTCCGTTCTCCGTCCACTCGATCACGCCGCTCTGGCGGCCGACCCGGTAACGCCGGGCCAGAAACGGAAGATAGAGGTACGCCGCGTCGTGCTCGAGGTGGAAGCCGTCGATCATGCGGCGCTGGTCATATTTCAGAAATTCTGCGGGCATTCGCTCCAACGTAAGCTCATAATTCGTTTTTCCCATGACTGCCTCCCGAAAAATTGCCGCGCCGCAGCTGCGGCGCGGCAGAGTGTCGCTTTGCGCGTTTTTTGAATCTATGCGGGGAATTATTTGCCGGAGTCGTAGTCCGAGTCCGTGTTGGTGCGCAGATGCGCGATGGCGTCGGTAAACGTGCTTTCCATGTCCGGGAAGAGGTTGTTGCTGATGGCGCTGCGGATGGGCACGACCTGATAGCGGACGCCCTCGGCCTCGCTCTCGGTTTTCAGAATGTAGAGCGGCGTATACTGGATCCCGGTGAGCGAGGTGTCGCCGGTCTTGCCGTTCTTCGTGAACTCCAAATTCAGGATCACGGATTCCATCGCGTAGTCGTACTTCTGGCTGTCGGGGCTGGAAAGGAAGTTGCCGAGGCTGTAGGCCACGAAGCAGGTCTTTTCCTCGCCGTCCACAGTCGTGACGGGGACCTCCTTCATCGGGCCGACCACATGCGGATGAGAGCCGAGAATCACGTCCACACCGTTTTTCAGCATCAGGTCGGCGATCTCCTGCTGCGTCGAGCCGACTGTCGTGTCCCATTCGCTGCCCCAGTGGAGCATGGCGACGATCACGTCCGGATCCAGCGCCTTCGCGGCCTTGACGGACTTGACGATGCCGTCGGTGTTGATCTCCTTATACTCCGTCCAGTAGTCCTGATAGAGCAGATCGACGCAGAATTCGGAGCCTTCGGGCAGCTTTTCGTTGTTGACGCCCTTGGTGTAGCCGATGAAGGCGATCTTGATGCCGTTTACGTTTTTCAGCAGGACGCCTTCGTTGGTGTTCTTATCATCCTGCGCGACATAGGTGCCGACATGGTCGATGCCGACGGTATTGAGATATTTGATGGTGCTCTTGAGGCCGGAAACGCCGTTCTGGATGCTGTAGGTATTGGCCGTCTGCACCAGATCGAAGCCCTTTTCCTTGAGCGCCAGCGCCAGAGACTCCGGCGCGCGGAAGTTCGGGCGGCCGCTGTACGGCTCGCCGCAGAAGTTCAGCTCCAGATTGCCGACCGTCAGATCTGCGCCCATGGTCAGCGCGGAAACGGCCGAGAAGCAGGTGGAGAAATCATAGCTGCCGTCGGACTGCTTCGCGGCGTCGATCTGCTCGTCGTAGACCATGATGTCGCCGACCGCCGCCAGTGTGACGACGGTATCCGGCTCGTCGGCCGGCTCCTGCGGGGTATTATCCTGCGTGTCGGACTGCGCGGGCTTCTGCACGGCGTCCTCCTGTCCGGCCTTGCCGCTCTTGCAGCCGCGGACGATCAGGACGATAACAAGGATCAAAATAACGGCAAGCACGCCCAGAACGATCCGCTGCTGCATCTGGCGGCGGCGCTTCTGCTCAAGACGCTTGAGCCGCCGCGCCTCCAGCATCTGCTCATTGCGTTCAAATTCCTGATCTTCCATAAAGCGTCCTCCTTATCGGATATACATTATCAATATACTATATTCTGCCCCTTTGCACAATCCTTTTTTCAGAAAAAAGCGGGAAAACACGTGACACTTGGCGAACGGAGGAAAATGTGCTATACTGTCTGCGAAACAGAAAGCAGAGGTAATTCCGCATGAAGCTTCAAAAAAAGAAGAAAAAAGTCAATCTGGTCGTCATTTTTCTCGTGGTGGCGCTGGCCTTTGCCATCATATGGGGCGCCTGTGAGCTGATCCGCCATCTTTCCAGCTACGGAAACGGCGCGACCATCAATACACAGCCCGAAGAGGAGGAGCCTGTGCCGGAGGAAACGCCGGAGGATTCCGCACCGGCGGAAAACCTGATCGACGGCATTCCCGCAAATCCCCATGACCCGAACGATTTTGCCGAGAAAAACGGCTTCATCGTCTACACCGGAACGGAGACGTGGCACACGGGCGTGGACGTTTCCGCCCATCAGGGCGAGATCAACTGGGAAAAGGCCGCCGCGGACGGCATTCAGTTTGCCATGATACGCCTCGGCTACCGCGGCTATACGGAGGGCGAGATCGGGCTTGACCCGTACTTCCTGCGCAACATCGAGGGCGCGCAGGCCGCCGGACTGGATGTCGGCGTCTACTTCTTCTCGCAGGCCATCACGAAGGACGAGGCCGTTGAGGAGGCGAAGTTCGTCCTCAACTGGATCGAGGGCTATGAGCTGGACTATCCGATCTTCTTCGACTGGGAGGACATCGAGGCCGACGCCCGCACCGACGGGATGGATATGCTGACGCTGACCGGCTGTGTGGACGCCTTCTGCGCAGCCATCGAGGACGCGGGCTACCGCGCGGGCGTCTACTTCAACCAGCGCTTCGGCTATCAGGAGCTGAATCTCCTGAGCCTGCGGAAATACATGTTCTGGCTGGCAGAATACAATCCTGCGCCGACGTTCACCTATGATTTCGAGATCTGGCAGTACAGCTGCGACGGCCGCGTGGACGGCATCAGCGGCCCGGTCGATCTCAACATGAGCTTCGAGATCCCGGATACCTCGGAGGAATAAACGAATCCCCGGCGCCTCCGCAGAAGCGCCGGGGGCTTTTTCGCTTATCTCGCGCGGAGCTGCCAGAACGCCACGGCGCTGGCCGCCGCGACGTTGAGCGAGTCCACGCCGTGCGACATGGGGATGCGCACCGTATAGTCGCACTGCGCAATGGTCTGCGGAAGCAGGCCGTCGCCCTCCGTCCCGAGGACAATTGCCAGACGCGGCTCGCGCATCACGTTCTCATCGTCGATGGAGACCGAACGGTCGGTCAGGGCCATCGCCGCCGACCGGAAGCCCTGCGCGCGGAGCCTTTGCAGCCCCTTTTCGGGCCACTGAGCAGCAGCGCCGCCGAGATATGTCCACGGCACCTGAAACACCGTTCCCATGCTGACGCGCACCGCGCGGCGGCACAGCGGGTCGCAGCAGGACGGCGGGAGCAAGAACGCCTCGATGCCGAGCGCCGCCGCAGAGCGGAAGATCGCGCCGATATTCGTCGAGTCCACGATGTTTTCCAGCACGGCCACCCGCCGCGCCTCCGAAAGCAGCGTCTCCGCCTCCGGAAGCCTCGGCCTGCGCATGGCGCACAGCACTCCGCGCGTCAGCTCATAGCCGGTGAGGCTGGAAAGGACGGAGCGCTCCGCCGTATAAACGGGCGTGTCCGGCCAGCGGGCCAGCAGCTCGGCCGCGTCGCCCGTAATGTGCCGCCGCTCCATCAAGAACGAGACCGGCGCAAAGCCCGCGTCCAGCGCCCGGATAATGACCTTCGGGCTTTCCGCAATAAAAACGCCCTTTTCCGGCTCCAGCCGGCTGCGGAGCTGCGCCTCGGTCAGGTGCGCAAACACATCCAGCTCCGGCGCGGAAAGGTCTGTAATTTCCCTGATATCTGCCATTTTTCATACTCCGTCCGCCGCTTCTTTGGTCGCATAGCGGCTTTTTCCGGATCATCATACCACAATATGCCGAAAAACGGAACCCCTGATAGCTTTTTTACGTCCAATATGGTATGATGCATTTATACATTGAGATCATACTCTGAAACAGTTCAAAATATCAAGGAGGTTCTTCAAATGGGACTCATCAAAGCAGCGCTTGGCGCGGCCGGCGGCGTAATGGCCGACCAGTGGAAGGAATATTTTTATTGCGACGCAATCCCCGAAAGCGTTCTGGCCGTCAAGGGCTGCAAGCGCGTCTCCGGCCGGAGCAGCAACACGAAAGGCTCCGACAACATCATCACCAACGGCTCCGTCATCGCCGTAGCCGACGGCCAGTGCATGATCCTGGTCGATCAGGGCAAGGTCACGGAGCTTTGCGCGGAGCCGGGCGAATTCGTCTACAATTCCTCGACCGAGCCGTCCATCTTCTCCGGCAAGCTCGGCACGAGCATTCTCGACACCTTCAAGACCATCGGCAAGCGCTTCACCTTCGGCGGCGAGGCTCCGAAGGATCAGCGCATCTATTTCTTCAACACCAAGGAGCTGATCGGCAACAAATACGGCACGCCAAGCCCCGTGCCGTTCCGTGTCGTCGATCAGAGAGCGGGCATTGACATCGACATTTCCATCCGCTGCTTCGGCGAGTACAGCTACCGCATCTGCGACCCGATCCTGTTCTACACAAACGTCTGCGGCAACGTTGGCGAGGATTACACCCGCGACCGTCTGGAGGGCCAGCTCAAGACCGAGCTTCTGACGGCGCTCCAGCCCGCGTTTGCGAAAATTTCTGAGATGGGCATCCGCTATTCCGCCCTGCCCGGACATACCATGGAAATGGCAAGCGCGCTGAACGACGTGCTGTCCGCGAAATGGCGCGACCTGCGCGGCCTTGAGATCGTCTCCTTCGGTGTTTCGTCCGTCAAGGCGAACGAAGAGGACGAGGCCATGCTCAAGGAGCTTCAGCGTAACGCCGCGTTCATGGACCCGACCCGCGCAGCGGCGCACCTTGTCGGCGCGCAGGCCAGCGCGATGCAGGCGGCGGCCAGCAACCAGAACGCAGGCCCGGCCATGGCCTTCATGGGCATGAACATGGCGGGTCAGGCAGGCGGCGTGAACGCGCAGAGCCTGTATCAGATGGGCGCGCAGCAGCAGACCCAGCAGCCCGCCGCGTCCGGCTGGACGTGCGCCTGCGGTCAGACCGGCATTCAGGGCAAATTCTGCCCGAACTGCGGCAAGCCGAAGCCCACGCCCGCCCCTGCCGCCGGAAGCTGGAAATGCAGCTGCGGCGCGACCGCGACCGGAAAATTCTGCCCCGAATGCGGCAAACCCAGACCTGCGGACGACAGCTGGACGTGCAGCTGCGGCGCGGTGAACAAGGGCAAATTCTGCGCCGAGTGCGGCAAGCCCAGACCCGCCGCCGTGAAGCACTACAAGTGCGGTAAGTGCGGCTGGGAGCCTGCCGACAACACGAAGCCGCCGAAATTCTGCCCGAACTGCGGCGATCCGTTCAACGACGGAGACCTTGTCTGAGAGATCTGATTTTTGACGGGAGGCGATCATTTGGCCGAACAGATCACTAATTATCAATGCCCCGCCTGCGGAGGCCCGCTGCATTTTGCCGGAGCCTCCGGCAAGCTGGAATGCGAGTACTGCGGCAGCAGCTTTGAGGTCGCGGAGATCGAAAAGCTCTATCAGCAGAAGGACGAAAAGGCGGCGGACGCATTCCATGAGGAATCGGAAAAACAGGCCGCGCAGGAGCCAGCGGAGGACTGGGACACGGCGGGGGACGGTATGCACGTCTATAACTGCCCGTCCTGCGGTGCGGAGCTGATCTGCGACGAAAACACCGCCGCGACGAGCTGCCCCTACTGCGGAAATCCCAGCATCGTCCCCGGCCAGCTCAGCGGAATGCTGAAGCCGGACTATGTCCTGCCGTTCAAGCTCGATAAGGCCGCGGCCATTGCGGCGCTGAAAAAGCACTACGGGAAAAAGCTTTTGCTGCCGAAGGCGTTCCGCGACCAGAACCACATTGAGCAGATCCAGGGCGTTTACGTCCCCTTCTGGCTCTTTGACATGAAGTCCGACGCCGACCTCTCCTTCAACGCCACCCGAAGCCACGTTCACACGGAGGGCGACTGGGAGGTCACGACGACGGAGCATTTCCGGATCCACCGCGCCGGAACGGTGGAATTCGCGCGGATTCCGGTGGACGGCTCGAGTAAAATGCCGGACGATTACATGGACTCCATCGAGCCGTTCGACTTCAGCGAGCTCAAGCCTTTCTCCACGGCCTATATGCCCGGCTACCTTGCGGACAAATACGACGTGAGCGCCGACGAGAGCGAACCGCGCGCCAGTGTGCGCTGCGAAAGCTCCGCCACACAGCTGGCCATGCGCGACGTGATCGGCTACGACACCGTCACGCCGACCGGCGGGGACGTCCATACCGTGCGCGAGGGCGTCAAATACGCCATGATGCCAGTCTGGATGCTGAGCACAAAGTGGAAGGATCAGAACTATCTCTTCGCCATGAACGCGCAGACCGGGAAGCTGGTTGGCGACCTGCCGGTCGATCCGATGCGCTATAACCTGCTGCGACTCGCGGTCGCGGGCGGCATCACACTGCTGATGGTGCTGACGGGTCTCGGCGGCGCAATCGCCGGACTGTTTCTGTAAGGAGGGCACGGCATGAAAAAACGACTTTTTTCCATCGCTCTGTGCCTGATGCTGCTTCTGTCCCTCTGCGTGACGGCCCATGCCGCCGACGGAGCCTATCTCATCGACGAGCCGGGGCTTCTGACGCAGGACGAGGCGGAGACGCTGGAAAGCCGCGCGGCGGAGCTTACCGGCCGCTACGGCATCGGCGTCTACATCGCGGTCGTGGACGATTTCACCGACTATGCCTCCGACTGCGAAACCGCGTCCGAGGAGATCTACCTTGCCAATGGCTTCGGTGTCGGCTCTGAGCAGAACGGCATTCTGCTGATGCTCAGCATGGCTGACCGGGATTACGACCTGTGCGCCTACGGAACAGACGCGCATCTTGCGTTCACGGACTATGGCAAGGAGCGTCTGGAGGAGGAATTCCTCGACGATTTCCGGTATGACGACTGGTATACCGGCTTTGAGGACTACCTCAGCGCCTGCGGCCGGATGCTGAGCGCAGCGGAGCAGGGCCGGCCGGTCGATACCGAAAACGGCCACGGGCAGCTCTATTATGAGGATGAGAGCGATTACAGCCCCGATTATGAGGAGTCGTATGATTCCTATTCCGGCGGCTCCGTGCTCCTGGCCCGCCTCGGCTGGGGCCCCGCGTGGCTGGCCTCCGCTGTCGTCGCTGTCCTGCTCTCGCTTCTGATCTGCTGGATCGTGAAAAACGCCACCATGAAGTCGGTCGCAGCCAAGCGCGAAGCCGGAAGCTATGTGTGCGGTGGGATGCAGTTCCGCATCCGCAACGACCAGTTCACCCACACAACCCAGACGCGCCGGAAGATCGAGCGCGACCCGCCCGACAACGGCGGAAGCGGCGGTACGCAGGTCAACAGCAGCGGCTTCTCCCACAGCAGCGGCAAATTCTGAATAAACTTTGTCCCGGCTCGGAGATCTGAAGTGCCCTCTGTCAAGTCAATGTCATTAAGTTAAGCCTGCGCAAAGGGCAAAGCAGCTACCGCAAGTAAGCAAAAGAGCTTATTTTTGCGGTAGCTGCCCTTTTTGCGCATGACAAAAGCAGGTGTCCAGAGGACATCTGTAATTACGGCATGATTTCAAATCTTCAATTGCCAAATAGTGAAGAATTCGATGTCGATACAACATTGACTCTAACGCGTCGACAAACGAAAGAGACATTGGCACTGTTATCTGCTTATCCAGAAAGATACCGTTGGATACAGCCACATACTACATTTGATTACATTGCTCCCAAAGATTCTGCGATGTATGATTTGCGTTTCCGCGTTGTTCGCTTCCGAATTTCTGGCGGATGCTATGAGACCGTCTATACGAATCTTGATTCAGAGACTTTTCCCATTGGAACAGTCAAAGAACTTTACCGTCTCCGTTGGGGAATTGAAAC
>ENA-UEQW01000969-UEQW01000969.1-human-gut-metagenome-genome-assembly--contig:-NODE-969-length-25571-cov-13.782066_pt1 | contig 25571 bp, 19 predicted proteins | sample MGYA00242947_ERZ507947 | MGnify/ENA primary metagenome ERZ507947 (study PRJEB26167, sample SAMN06115421) | human gut metagenome | host: Homo sapiens | place: China:Guizhou | collected 2015-03-17... | reverse complement strand
GTGTAAAATGTTGAGGTTTATGCGAAATCTAGTTTTATTATTGATTTCCGCCTCAAGTGTTTTGGCTAAAAACACGTATTCTCAAGGAATTCAAGAGGTTTTCAATGTGAAAAGCGGTACTATTGAGTCTATTTTTAAACAAATTAAAGGACAAAGTAGTTATGAGTTTTTTTACAATACCGCTGTCGTGAATGTAAAAGAACAGGTAGCATTAACCTTGAAAAAAGGGACATTAGATGAAATTTTGAAACAAACATTGGGCAATAAATACGATTATTCGTTGAAAGATAATTATGTATTAGTCTTTCAAAAGAAAGCTCAAAAATCTAATAATGATGTGAAAAAAATTACAATTCGAGGGGTGGTAAAAGATAAAGATGGTGAAGTTTTACCAGGAGTTTCTGTCGTATTGAAAGGCTCTTCTGTTGGAGTTGCAACCGATGTGAAGGGAGAATTTTCATTAACGATCGCAGACAATGGTCCTGTAATCTTACAATTTAGTTTTATCGGAATGAAAGTAAAGGATGTGTTGTACACGCCTCAAGAAAAACCGATCGTTGTTATTTTAGAAGAAGATATAACACAAGTAGAAGAGGTCGTGGTTACAGGTTATCAAACCATTAATAAAACTCGTATGACGGGTGCGGTTGAAGTGGTTACTGCGAAAGAAATTGCTAATAAAGGTTATGTTTCGGTAGGAGAGGTATTGAGAGGTACATTGGCTGGTGTGAATACGCGTAATACTTCTGGGAAACCAGGTGCATTACCTGAAATTCGTATTCGAGGTTTGAATTCTTTGTATGGAAACATGAGTCCGACTTGGATTGTGGATGGAGTTCCTTTTACTGGTGACCTTAATGATTTGGTTCCCGAGGATATAGAAAGTATAACAGTATTGAAAGATGCTGCAGCAACTGCAATTTATGGGGCAGAGGCCGCAAACGGTGTTATCGTTGTACAACGTAAACAAGGACGTGAAGAAGTTCCTTCAATTCGTGTAGCATCAACTTTTTCTTTTGAAGCGGCTCCGAAGTCTAAATTGGATTTGATGAACTCTGAAGAGAAAATTGCATTTGAACGAAGTGTTTATGAGGATTTCCCAAACCAAGCTGTAGGAGGACGAGTAATTACCTTATTGAAAGATGCAGATTTAGGTAAAATTACTCATGAGGAAGCAGAGGCAGAGATTGCTAGATTGAGCAAAATCAATACCAATTGGTACGATGTGATTTTCCGGAAACCGTTTTCTCATAATCACAACATCTCTTTCTCTGGAGGAACAAGTAAAACTCAATTTTATGCAAGTTTGTCCGCTCAACAACGAAAAGGTTTGATCCCTTCTAACAAATACACGAGTTGGAATGCGATGTTACGTTTGTCGTATCAATTTAACCCGAGAGTATATTTTTCGTTCAATACTTCATCTGCCATTCGGAAGGACGAGGACTCTAATTCGGGAGTTGCAATTTTGAATTACGCTACTTTTGCAAATCCTTACGAACGCCCTTATGACGATGAAGGAAATTATGAATACGATCGTTCTTACAACTATCAATTGAGTACATTAAAAGATGGTTACAGATCTGATTTCAATATTTTGAAGGAACTTTATAGCAACACGACGACGGTTAATTCGCTTAGCAGCATGACTTCGTTGGAAATAAAGATCAAAATATTGGAAAATTTGAAATTTTCGACGATTGGTTCTATTAGTTCGTCTTATAGCAATACGGAAAACGTGTTGGATCCAGGTACATATACCGCTCAATCTAGAGTATGGGTGGCACAATTATTTAATGAGTTACCTCAATCATTGAATAATGGTTCATTGGAAGAGAGAAATCATAGAAGCCGAAGCTATACTTGGTCTAATCGTTTGGAATACAATCAAAGTTTTAATGATAAACATTATGTGAGTTTATTCTTGGCGCATGAAATGTCTGAAGGAGGTAGCAACAGTAATTCTGTTCGTTTTCCGGAATACGATCCGGTTAAAGGTTTGACTAATGTTCCGGAAATTGGCGCAGATAAAATTTCTTACGTGCAACAAATGATTAAAAACCTTCTAGGACAGAGTGAATCTCGTAACCGTAGAGTTTCTTTCTTCATGTCAGGTAGTTATAGTTACAAAGATAGATATATTTTCTCTGCAAGTGCACGTATGGATGGTGCAGATATTATTGGTACCAAGAATCGATTCTCTCCGTTGTGGAATGCCAGTTTGAAATATAACTTGCATAATGAGAAATTTATGAAAGAACGTGGAATAAGTGGTATAATAAGTGAATTGGCATTCCGTTTCTCTTATGGTTATACAGGAAGTATTGACAAAAATGCGTTGCCATTTAACGTGTTGTCTTACAGTATGTCATCTAAATTCTTTGGTGTAGATATTCCTTCTTATATTCGTCCGAAGAACCCGTCAATCAAGTGGCAGAAAAAACAAGACCGTAGTTTGGGTGTGGACATGGGCTTTTTTAAGAGTCGTATTCGTGCAACATTTAATTACTACAACAACGTGACACGTGATTTGTTGGATTCAAAATCATTACCAGCTTCTGTCGGTATTCGAGTAATTCGTTACAACAGTTCTTCTATTCGTAACGCTGGAGTTGAATTTACTCTAAATACTGTAAATGTGCGTACATCTGACATAGTTTGGTCAACGTCATTTAACATTTCACATAACTGGAATAAGATTATTGAATCTTACTATAAAAAAGTAGAAGATGTACCTATCGGTTTCTCTAGAACAGAGCCTGTAGAAGGAACCTCTACGAACTCATGGATCGGTTATCGTTTTGCCGGTATTGATCCTTTGACCGGACATACGTTAGCATACGTAGACAATACGAATCGTACAAGAAAGATCGGGTTTGAAAGAGAAGATGGAACTTGGGTATTGGATATGGATGATCAAGCGAATACGACGGATAAACGTGTAATTAAAACAACATTAGGAAATAGTTATCCTCCTATCTTTGGTGGTTTCGGAAGTTCTCTTTCTTGGAGACAGTGGTCATTATCTTCTCAATTCTCATTCATGACAGGGCATAAGATTACGTCTGCTTACTATTCTGTAGCAAGTGGAGGGTCATTCTCTTCTGCCTCTCAAAACGTTTTGAGAAAAGAGATGAATCGTTGGAGAAAACCGGGAGATATTACAGATATGCCGGGATATAACACGAGTGGTTTGTCCTCTTCATTGCAAAGTGATTGGTATGATCGTAAATTGGAGAGTGGTAATTATGTGAAATGTACTCAAATCTCTCTAGGTTATTATCTTAAATCACAAATATGTAAGAAGCTACATCTCACTTCTTGTCGTGTAAATATGAATATCCGAGATATATTTACAATATCTAAATACAAAGGATTGGATCCTGAAAACTTTGGAGCTTTCACCTATCCTAATTCACGGAAATATATGCTTTCCTTAAGTGTCGGTTTTTAAAAAATAGAAAACAATGAAAATAACTAACATATTATTAGTAGCGATCCTCCTTACCACAGCATCTTGTAAGGATTGGTTGAACATGGTGCCTAAGAACGAAAGGGTCGTGAGTAACATTGAGGATGTAAAAGCTGAGTTGCTTACCTATTGGTCTTCGTCAACTTATGCATCGCTTCCTGTAGCTTCTTATGGAAACTCGTCTGCTCTTTCTTTACCTTTATACAATGACGTAAATGCACAATTGGCTATGTATGAGGATAACTTAGATATGCTCACGTTTAATACTCACAGTGATATTAACGCTAAATGCATGACACATTATTATCAAGATATTAATTGGAAGGGAATTAATTTAGCTAATTCATTGTGGGATAATGGTTATACTTCTATTGGCTTCATGAATGCAATTCTATATGATTTGGATGGCGTAACCTATACACTGGCAGAGTATGAAACCATTGGTGGAGAAGCTCGTGTCATAAGAGCATGGAATATCTTAAAAATGTTGGAATTTTTTGCTCCTTACAAAAATAATCAGTTGGGAATACCGTTGAATCTGAATTCAGAAAACGTAACGCCTGGTGGACGTTATACTCAAACAGAAATTTATAAAATCATCGAACGCGAATTGAAAGAAGTGTTAACATATACTACCCCGAGTGAGAAATGGAATTTCTTTTACACTCAAGATTTCGTTAAATCGTGCTTGGCAGAAATGTATATGTTTAAAGCAGGCTCTGCAGCTGCAGAAGAGACAGACTGGGAAATGGCAGAGAAATATTCGAGTGAAGTAATCGCTTCCTATGTTCCAGAAAATAGGGCAGAATTATTGACTGATATGTTCTCCGGAGAAAGCGTTGTTTACAATAATGATCATCCGTATTGTGCATTGAAACTGGCAACTGTTCGTTTCTGTAATATCGGAAGTTCGTTTACAGGTATCTGGGGTACAAATAATGCACAGCAAGTAAATCAGGAGCTTTTGGCAATGTACGATGAAAATGATATTCGAAAAACAGCCTGGTTTAAATCAAAAGAGGTTGAAGGGAGACATAGATGGTATGTGTCCAAACCGGTTACTTACTACTATGGACCGGTTTGTGATATCTTGGTTTTGTATCGTAAAGCTGATCAATATTTAATTAATGCAGAAGCGAAATGTCATTTAGGACGTGAGGCGGAAGCTGCAGAAATGTTGGCTACATTCCAAGCTGCTCGTGTCCCGGGGTCTCTTGTTTCTTCTGGAGACTATGAAGATGTCCTTTCTGAAATCTTGAAAGAACGTCGAAAAGAGTTGTGTTTTGAATACGGTTCTCGTTGGTTGGATATGAAGCGTTTGGGATTAACTTGTACACGAGAAGGACTTGATGAAAAAAAAGATGGGCAACAAACTTATAAGTTAGAATCTGATGATTATCGATATGCACTTCCTATTCCAACGAGTATTGAATTGGATTTGCATAACAATGTTAAGCAGAATCCTGGTTGGACTTCATTTGATTGATAATAATTTTCATTTAAATTATATATGAAAAAGATATTATATTTTTTGATTACCTCTCTGATCTGGGTATCTTGTGATCAGAATGATGATGTTTTCTTTGAAAATCCGGTGACACTTGGAAGTATTAAATTAATTCGCTTACGAGCAGATCATAATATGATACTTCCTGACGGGAAAGCTTGTATGAAGTTTTACCCGGAAGCTTATAATATTCTAGAGTTATCGAATTATACTCCGGATCATTCGGGCGATACAACATTGTATATTCCGAGTGTGAAACGTGATACCTCTTTAATCCCAGAAGATCTTTTACCAGAGGGACTTTTCCAATTGTTGGATGAAGCGGGAAACGAGTATCCAGATTTTAGTTTCTCTACTACAGACACAGTAGAACGTACCGTGCGTTTCCATTTGGAGGCTGGAGAGTTACGTAGTAATGACTTGGAAATTCGGATTCGTCCACTTCCCAAAACGGAATACGAAGAGATTGTGATTCCGGTGGTTTTCCATATTTTAAATCCGGCTTTGCAGCCGAGTATAGCTCCGATTGAAATCACTCCTGAAACGGTACAAAAAAATATCGACCGGTTAAATGCTGTGTTTAACGGAACAGTGACAACAGACCCTAATGGAGGTAATGCGAAAATCATCTTTAAATTGGCAGAATACGATGACAACGGTATTCCAATGGCTCAACCAGGTATGCATACATACGAAATTCCTAAAAAAGAAGAATTAGCTGATGAGGATGCTTATTTGGCTTATATAAAATCAAAAGGAAATACATTAATGTATGATTATAAAAATTTCTTGAATATATGGTTGATTAATAATCCGGTTATTTCCTCCTCCATTGTTGCGGTTCCAACAGTAGTGGATCGTTTACCTAATCCTATTCCGGGGTCTATTGCTACATTAATACCTGATAATTTCCCAGAGAGAATAACGGATGTCGGATTTTGTATTAATATGTCGTATTTTGTCAATCCTATGCAATCTACCGATTATTTTGAGATTTCCGCAGTCATGGCTCAATATCTGGGATTACTTTCTACGCAAGTGATAGAGAATTATGCTGGAACTAATTTTATAGATGGCGATACCGATTATTGTGGTGATACTCCTTATTATTGGAGCAATGGAAATTCAGTGTTCAAAAATAATAGCAAAGATGGCACGGAGGACAATATACTTTATTTCACATCCTATCACGTTATGGATGGATATAGTTACAAAAATTCTATCAGCTGTGATCAAGTGACAAGAATTAGATTGAATCTGGAACATTGTCCTTCCCGTTGGATGTATAAATCTATATTTGCATTCACCGGAAAAATAGAAGATAAGAAATAGGATATAGCCTAACGACAAAATAAAATATAATCACTAAAAAATAAATAAAATCAAATATACCATATTTACAATTTGTATTTTTATTAGCAATTTACTTGTTTCAGCACAAGACACGAAATTAACAATTGATTTGAGTAAATATTTTCAATGCCCTCAAGTGAGCATAAAGGATAATGAGTCCAGAAAAGTTTTGGATTATGATTCAACTCGAATAATTTCGCTTAATTATGATTTGGATAAGGCAAGCTATTTAACCTTGTATGTGGATGGAAGTATCAACCAGATATATCTTACTCCTGGTAGAGATTTGAAAATGACTGCTGTTCCCGACAAAACAGGGATATTTAATGTTCAACATTTGCAGTTCTGGTTTGAAGGCCCTGATGCAGACATAAATAATTATCTGAATTCACGACAATTAGAGATGATGAAGGATGATGACTTTTTGTTGGATGAGGCTGCATATATCAAGAAAATTGAAAAGCTAGAAAAACAGAATGCAAAGGTTGTTCGAAGCTATAAATTAGATAAAAACTTTGAAAAAGAAGAGTTATTGCGAGTTCGTTATAAACTTTTGGAAAGTCTTACACGCTATCCCGTTCAACATCATTGGAAAGGTGGTAACCAATTAAGTATCATGCTTCAATATGAGGACTCTCCCATAGTAAGAAAATATATCAGTAAATTGTTAGTAGAAGACGAAAATGCTTGGAAAGAGGCAGAATACCAGCGTTTTGTAAAAAGTGCAGTAGCAATCTTGGCAACAACTGACTTTAGCATCGGTTGGGAAAAAGCGATTCAAAAACGAATAGATGTATTGACGAAACACTTTAAAAGTCAACAAATCTTAGAAGATATGATTCAAGACATAATGCTTATTTATGTAGAGCGTACAGAAGGTGATTCTTTAAAGAGTTTGAACAAGTATTATGAACAATATGTTACAAAACCTGAATACAAGCAAGAGTTGCAAAATGCATATACTTCTTGGAAAAGATTCCAACAAGGAGAGCAAGTCATCTCTGGTGACGCCACCTATCAAGATGTTAATGGAAAAATGGTTAGTCTAAATGACTTAAAAGGAAAGTATATTTATATTGACGTTTGGGCTACTTGGTGTGGACCTTGTCGAGCAGAACTCCCTTATTTGAAAAAATTAGAAGCAGATTCCCATACCAGAAACATATACTTTGTAAGCATTTCTATGGACCAGCGGAAAAAGGATTGGGTGAAAATGGTAGAAAAAGAACAGTTGACCGGAATTCAGTTGATAGGAGGACCGAATGCTCAAATTGCCAAGGATTACAAGATTATGGGAATTCCCCGTTTTATATTATTGGATCGCGAAGGCAAAATGATTAATGGCGATATGAGTAGCCCTTCCAATCCAGAGACTAGAAAAGTATTGGAATCATTGGAAGGTATTTAATTCTAAACTGAATGTATGATATGAAACGGAAATTAGTTACACTAGCTATATGGAGTGTGTTATTTGCTGCATGCAGTCAATCTGAATACACTCGATTGGAAGAGAATCAAAAGGAGGTACGTTTTTCAATTTATCAATCACAAATGAGTCGTGCTGGGAAAGTGTGTTTTAATGTGGGAGATTCCATAGGCATTTTTGCAGTTAAACGTACAACTCCCAATCAAGTTGCTATCCCGGGAACTTCCGGAAATCAAGCGCATAATGCCAAATGGGTAAAAACCGAAAACGGGTGGAGACCGGCTTCTCCGATTGATAAAGTTGTCTGGTCTCAAGATGGTACTCCAATTGATTTTTATGCTTATTACCCCTATTCCCGGGAAGCGATTAATCCGGAAGCGATTAAGCTTTCTGTCAGTACCACTCAAGACGTTGCATCTGCATTCGATATTTCCGATGCTTTACGAGCTGCAAATACACAGGGATTAACAGATGGCGAAGTTGAGTTATGGTTTGGACACCTATTCTCATTAGTGAATATAAATTTGAAAAGTGAGTCATTTGAGATAGACTCATCCATGCTGGTTACGGCTCGTGATGTTGGTACGGCAATTTTATTGAATTTGGGAACAGGAGTTCAAACTCCAATGGGAACAGCTAATGTTACATTTTATAGAGCTAGTGCAAATGATAATGTTTGGAGTGGAATATTGCCTCCACAAAGAATTGTTGAAGAACAAGCACTTTTGCAGTTCGAGCAAAGTGGAGAAGTTTATATCTATAAAACGAATGGAGTTAATCTGACTGCCGGCAATCATCAGAAGTTTGAAATTAATTTGAAATCGAATTAAAAATGAATACAATGAAACGATATATTACAATATTGTTATGTATGATAACAGGTTTTTTGTCATTCAGTAGTTGTGATGATAAAAATGATCCTGATACAATCAAAGGAGATAGAGAACTTTATTTATCTGCGTTGGTTGACGGATTGGGTATCGATGCTGCGACCTATCGCTTTCAAGGAGGGCATGGTGTAGGCTTTTGGTTATCTTCTACAGATGTAAATGGTAATTTAAACCAAGCAGATATAGCTGTCAATAATCAATTCTTGCAGAGTGCCGGTGGTTTAGTCTCAGAACCGCGAACAAATTGGAGTAAATCTGGGGAATTATTCATCTATGGCTACTCTCCTTATGACAAAGAAGCCATTAAAACACCGGAGGCTTATCCTTTTCAACTTGATTTGCGGCAGGATTCTTTGGCACTTACTGCCGATAAAATGAAAAGATCTGATTTCCTTTGGACAAAACGACAAGCGGATTATTCGACTGAGCCGGTTCAATTGGCATTTCATCATTTGATGTGTAAAGTGATTTTACATATTAAAAGTAATTCCACTACTCCGGGTAGCTTTGCGGGGTGCCAAGTGTCGCTTTGCAACACGTGCACTTCTGCGGTCATTGATTTGGGGACGGGGATAGTGACACCTAATGGAAATCCTGAAAATATAATTGCGGCAGAATTATTGGAAGTGCCGGAAGGCTACGAAACGACCAAAGAAGCTATTATTATTCCGCAAACGGTTACTGTTGGAACAGAATTCTTGTCTTTGCTCACTCTGGGCAATTATACATGCACTTGGTATGCTGATAAGGATTTGACGCTTGAGTCAGGCAAACAAATAACGATGGAAGTAATTATTGATGAGGGAGAATGTGATGTAGTAATCAAGGAAATTGCCAATTGGAATGAAGACGGTGCTCTTATCATGGGAGAAGCAAATGCTGAGTTGCCGTCATATAAGTTATTTGATTTCTACAATCGTAACGGTTTGCAAGGAATTGTTATAGATACTGATGAAACGGGAAAACACGGTTGGATTGTTTCGTTAGGAGAAACTCAATGTTACTGGTGTTCAAGTGTGGAATTTCATAAGTATAATCCGGTATGTACCAGCACCACTGATTCTGAGGCTAATCTAAACGGAGCATTAGCTGTTGACTCGACCTTAGAGTTGTATCCGGCCATGAAATGGTGTAATGATAAAAATAAAGATGGGGTTACGGGTTGGGTGCTCCCCGCATTCGACATATTGAAAAAATTTTATTGCGTATTTGATCCAGGAACAGATGGGCAGTATGCTAATTATGACGCATTTAATGATGCTATTGATAACTGCCCGGTAAACGCTGAAAACAAGAACAAGATATCTGACGTTTCTGCGTGTTATGGTTCTTCAACATTATCAATTACACGTAATGTGAAAGTGATTCAATTTTATCCTTATTATGGAGAAGTTATAAAATCACAACCCTGGGATATTTTAACAATACGTGCATTTCATAAATTCTAAAAAAGAATACGTGTAACTCATTAAATGCATACATAGAAACGGGAGTTGACAAAAAAGTCAGCTCCCGTTTCTATGTATGCATTTAATGAGCATTGTCTAGGGATATTCAGTAAATTCCTAAAAATGAGGTTGTGTCAAAACGCTGGCACGACCTTTTTTTATGCGTAAAGCCCCGCCTTTCTCAAGCCAGGGCTTTGTTATTACCCAAAATTTTCGTAATTTTGTCATCGGTGAGCATAGCGATAGGAGTATTTGTTTGAAATTGAGTACTTTAAATTTAATACTTTTATCGCTAACCACCAAATTTTCAACTATTTATTTTCATCGAACTCACGTTAATTATCTACGCTTACATGAACAATATCTATTCCTGCCGTAAAATAGAGAAGCTTCTTTCGCGTGATATCCATTATATCTGGCTTGCCGGTAACGAGCATCCGGATTTCATAACCATCAACCGTTTCCGAAACCGTGTAAAGGAGGAAATAAACAACGTCTTCACGCGGTTAGTTCTTGTCCTTGCCGGCAAGGGTTTCATCAGTCTTGACGTGGAGTATATCGACGGCACCAAGATTGAGTCCAAGGCTAACAAGTATACTTTTGTCTGGCGCAAGACGGTCGAAAAGAACCGTGCAAAGCTGATGGATAAGATCCGCGTTCTCCTGAAACAGGTGGATGAAGTCATAGCCCAAGAGAACTCCATGAAAGACACACCCGTCGAGTTCACTCCCGCCATGCTCTCGGATATAGTGAATGAACTTAACGAGGAGCTGGAACACCAACCTGTAACAAAGGACAAGGAACAAAAGAAGGTCATCCGGGAAAAGAAGAAACAGGCCCGGAAACTTGAGGAGTATCGTGACAAGTTGATAGAATACGACAACCATCTTGATACTCTTGGAGAACGCAACTCCTACTCCAAGACCGATCCTGATGCCACCTTCATGCGCGTGAAAGAAGACGCCATGAGAAACGGGCAGACCAAACCCGGGTATAACCTGCAAATAGGTACCGAGAACCAATTCCTCATAGACTTCCGACTGTTTCCCAACCCGACCGATACACTGACCCTCATACCTTTCTTCCACTCCTTTGAGCAACGCTATAACCGCTTACCAACTGTCGGTGTGGCAGACTCCGGTTACGGCTCGGAAGAAAATTACCGGTTCATGCAAGATAACGGGATAGAAGCCTTTGTCAAGTACAACTACTTCCATAAAGAACAGCGTCCCCGTTATACCCCCAATCCATTCCACGCGGAGAGTCTCCATTACAACGCGGGGGAGGATTATTACGTTTGTCCTATGGGGCAGCACATGAACCGAGTAGGAACTAGACGTGACAAAACAGCGAGCGGGTACATCACTGAAAGTGCCCGGTATAAAGCACGAAGATGTGAAGGGTGTCCTTCGCGTGGCAGTTGCTTTAAAGCCCGGGGGAACCGTGTTATAGAAGTCAACCACCGGTTAAACCAGTACAAACGGAAGGCACGGGAAAGGTTACTCTCGGAAGAAGGCATCAGGCATAGGGGAAGGCGATGTATAGAACCGGAAGCAGTTTTTGGACAAATGAAACACAACATGGCATACAAAAGGTTCCGGCATGTGGGAGAAGACAAGGTTACAATGGACTTTGCCTTCTTTGCTATAGCTTTTAATATCAAAAAGATGTGTACAAAACTACTAAAAGCAGGAAAGAGAAGGAGTGCACACACTATATTTATCTTTATCAGACCACGTGTGACTCAAAATACGAGAATATTAAGCCTTATTACCTAATTACTGAAAAAATAGTCGCGTAGACAAAAAAAGAGGAACGACTATTTTATATTAAAAAAGAAGGGGAGGTGCCTTAGTTTTGACACATCCCCGGTTCGAAAATGTATGTTTATACGCAAGAAAAAATATCCATCAGGCAATGTCGGTGTAATTGTCGTGGAGAAGTCCAATGGCAAGATGAAAGAACTTGTCACGATAGGCATAACTCGAAATCAAGACGAAATAGAAGACCTTCTCACCCAAGCCCGCGCATGGATAGACAGGGAGCAAGAGCGTCGGCATCCACGTCTAGATCTTTTCGGTGTGGATCGTGAGAGGTGTGAGGCAGAAGTGTTGGCCGCGGAGCGCCTGTTGTCACGGGTAACCAACATCTCTATCAACGGGTCTGACTTGATACTTGACCGGGTGTTTGACAAGATTGGATTCAATCAAATCGAGGACATCGTGTTCCGACAGCTTGTCAAGGCGCGCCTGGCCTATCCAGCAAGCAAGGCTGCCACCGTGGAATACCTGAAAAATCATTTTGATGAAGACGTGAGCCTGTCAAAAATATACCGTTATTTGGATAAACTCAGCGACAGCCAGCATGAAATCGTGCAGGATATAAGCGTGCTACATACAAAGCGGGTACTGGATGACCGTATCGGGGTCCTGTTTTATGACGTGACCACTCTTTATTTTGAAGCGGATTATGAAGACGAACCACGAAAGACCGGCTTCTCCAAAGAAGGACGGCACAAGAATCCACAGGTAATACTTGGCCTTCTAGTAAGTGCCGGGGGTTACCCGCTAGCGTATTGCATACATGAAGGCAACAAGCATGAAGGACACACGATGTTACCCGTGGTGACTGAATTTGTCAGGAAATACAAGTTGGAAGATTTCATCATGGTGGCTGATTCCGGGCTGATGAATGGAGACAATATCTCGGATCTCGAAGCGAACGGTTACAAATACATTATCGGAGCGAAGATTAAAAACGAGAGCAGGAAGATACAGGAATGGATATTGAAACAGCCGAAAATTGATCGCCGGATGGTCGAGTACGATAAAGGTGACGGGCAACGGCTGTTAGTCGGGTATACCGACGACCGTGCCCGCAAGGATGCCTGTAACAGGGACAAGGGAATACGTCGTCTGGAAAAGGCATATAGCCGGGGAGTCCTCACGAAAGATAACATCAACAAGCGAGGTTACAACAAGTTCTTGAAGATGGAGGGTGATGTAAGGGTCTCCATCAATTATGAAAAGCTTGAAGCCGATTCGAAATGGGACGGTCTCAAGGGATACCTTACCAACACGAATATCCCGGCCGGGGATGTGTACGCCGCGTACCACAACCTCTGGCACGTTGAAAGAGCCTTTCGGATGTCTAAATCGAAGATCGAGATAAGACCGATGTTCCACTTCACACCTCGGAGAATAGAGGCTCATGTTTGCATCTGTTTCGTGGCGCTTAAAGTCTACAAGGAACTGGAGAGACTTCTAAAGTTATCTAATATAAACATGAGCATGGACAAGGTGCTCGCTCTTGCACAGACTATCGTTACAATACAGATAGAACTCCCTCTAAACAAACAGATTCTCACCAAAACCATGCTTATGAAAAGACACCAACGTATCGCACCCCTGTTTACAGATGATTTTTGGGTGACACGTTGACGAAGTCAGGAAAAAGAGGAACGACTATTTTATATTAAAAAAGAAGGGGATGTACCTTAGTTTTGACACATCCCCTTTTTAAACACACTAACAATAAATTTACTACACTTATAAAGCAATATAATCTCTATATTTCGGCGGCAAGGTATATATTTAAAACGTTTGCGCAAATGTTTTTACAATAAAAATATTAATAAAAAAATCAATCTTCCCTAAACCATTTCTCTTATACCATCTTATTCAAACAATTAGAACAAATAAATAATCGTTATTAAAGGATACAACCCTGCAAATAAATTGAATATTTACAATAGATAGGGTGTACCACTTCTATCATGATACACCCTAAAAATCTCAAATATAACTGTTAAATATCAAATCATAGATACGGTCAAGCACCTGACTCTATCAAAGGATAATTAATTCAAACGTTTTGCCAGAAATTCATCCAACATCTCTCCGGTCAAACCATCTGCGATAACACGATTATTTTTATCCAAAACCAAAATGCGAGGGATTGCTGTGACATTATACAATCTGGCAACTTCACCAGAGGAGTTCTTATTGTCACAAGCTTGAATCCATGTCAGACCGTCAGCTTCTACTGCTTTTTTCCAATCTCCCTCTCGAGCATCCATTGAAATACCGATAATAACCAATCCTTTATCTTTAAATTTCTCATATGTTTTCACCATATTCGGATTCTCTTTTCTACAAGGAGCACACCAAGATGCCCAAAAATCAAGAATCTTTATTGGAGCTTTTATATCATATAAAGTAACGGTTGAACCATCCAGTGTCGGCAAAGTAAAATCAGGAGCTTGTCTTCCAACCTTTACTACCCCCAATTTATCGTATCTGGCTTGAATCAAGCGACCTTCCGGTGTATTTTTCATTGCATCACTCAGCATCTCGAATTTCACCTTCAGACGATCAAAGTTCAAATAATTATAGCGATAAAATACTATAGCCAAACCTAAAATATTATCCTTATTCGCTTCAATAAACTTATTTTCCTCCTTATCATAGGCAACTGTCATACGATCCAACATCGCTCTTTCGTGCATTTTGCCGACAATGTTATGATTCTTTTCTGCTTCAAAGTAACAGGCAAGGATTGAATCCCTATCACTGAAAACCTCTATCTCAACATCATCCAATGCATTTTTCCCAGCTTGCAAACGTCCTCCTTGAACATCGTAATTCCGAACATCTGCCAAATCTTTCGCTTTTATATTAAGAGTAAAAACAGTATCTTCAAGCAACAAAGGAATCCTTCCATTGACACCCTTAATTGTAAGAAAAGCCAATTTCGGTCCATTAATAACACCCTCCATTTCAAAATCGCCATTCACAGAGCGCACTTCGTGTACGGTGTCCACTTCCCCTGTTTCATTAACCATGGTCACAAGCAAATCCGACCCACTTTTATCAACATGTCCTTTTATGACATATTTCTTGACATCTGAGGAGCAACTACACAATACCAGACATCCTAATGCTAACAACAACAATAATTTTTTCATAATTCTACGATTTTAATTTTATAATACTTCTTATTTTCCGTCATTTCTAAATCTATACGCAGCATCCACTATTTTCCCCAAATCAGAAAATTCCATTTGCAACTTTGGAGCAGATGTAACTTCCGGAAATTCGTACATTCTCAGTGAGCCCGAAACATTTTCTTCTTTTGTCTTATCATAACTGGCTATAATCAACCATTTTTCTCTTTCCACTTCCCAATCTGCATATGCAACATAGGGAACACGCAAATTGAATTTCAACACTGAAATATGCTCATTAGGGAAAGAAAGTATCTTTTTTGCCTTCACATCTGGAGTGTTCATGTTAAACTGGTAGATGTCCCCCTGTTCTGTTGCATAGAACAACAATCTGTAAAACGGATGGAACGCAAACTTGGTTATCTTGTCGGAATTTGCCGGATTCAGGCGCAGGTAATGGCTGCGTTCAACTTTACAGTCTTTATTCAATACCATCCCATATATATAGTATTCATCCCGACCCGGCTCCTGCAACACGGCAAAAACATATCCTTCATTATTCCCCTCCATATGCACCATATCTCTACCCGTCTCGGCTTTATAATCTACATTCCCTCCCATAAAAGACAGTTCTGTCAAATACTCTTCATCGCTTTCCAGCATTACAAAACGACGGTTCGTTTTATCATACAAGATGGCAGCAGTTGTTGTCGGCCATTCATAAAATCCCTTGTAACCAACAAAAGGGGCCACTTTAAAATATTCTGACGTTTTCTTCAATTTGTTTCTAGGGAAATCAAAAATACTTCCAAGGGAAATATTTTTAGCATCTCTAAAATAAAGATTGCCATCCTCTGTAATAAGCATTTCCCTGGCAGGCTGGGTACATCTGGACAATCCGCCTCCGGCAATCTTAACCTTTTCCGGATTGTCACCGAACTGATAAATTAAATCAGAGCCTTCACTAGGCTGGAGTTTTTCATTGTCCAAATCAAACGTCCCGGCCTCACACCATAGCAAACGGCTGCTTTTAGACCTGTTATAATTATATATCAACTTGTAAGGTTTCCCGAATTCAAACTCACACTCCGACCAAACACCACGAGACACCATATTTTCAGTAGCTGAAATATGAGACACCATATCCAAACAAGCTTTACCGTTTTCCTCACAAAGCAACATCCAACCATCAGTTACCGCTGTACGCAGACGTACAAAAAAATCTTTTTTGTAAGATATATTGGTAAGCGTATCAGTCACCCAGAAAAAGCCTAAATAATCACCAGCCTGTTCTTTCAAAGGATACTCCAAGTTTTTCTCATTGCCGATGATATAGTTTTTCAACTGTTCCTCAGTCGGAATAGAATCTTTGTTGTAAGAAGCTTTAATCGGCATCAAACGCCACTCAAATTTCAAATGATCCTCCGAGTCCCCTAAGGCTAAAGTCAACTTAGGTATTTACAACCGATTATTACTCAATATTTTATAGATAATAAGTCAGAAATATGGTTGTTATTTTTAATTGCACATTCTAAAAGGTGAAGATTTAACGCTTTTATTGATTATTAACTCAAAAAGGACATCAACTTGGGTCGTTTCTTCTCTTTTCCTTGCTATTCGTTTCCGATATTCCACTTTTGTTTTGGTCTATCTCATATGTACTGCAAAGGTATTGATTTTTGTTTGATATTGCTCCTTGCTTGCTCCTTGTCGTAGATTAATTTTCACACAGGAATTTTTGTTCTCTTTCTATAGGGGCTTGAAACAATCCATTTATTGGAAACAATTAAAGACGGAGCTGGTTTGCCCCAGTGCTTTTTAAGAAACAGGGCAATTATTTTATCTCCACAAAGGCTCTTGTTCCCAATTATGAGGAAAGCCTAATAAACGAGTTCTTACTGATGGGTATTTCGATAAAAGCTGCTTGAAATCTGCAACAAAAGTGTTGCCCATAGAAATGGAGTTAAGCCAATACACCACATAGCAGAGTTGCGGATAAAGTGTTTGTTCACGGAACGAGAAATCCGTAATCCATGTGTTTGGCATACGCATAGGCATCATTGGCTTGACAGGAAAGACCCGATTTGACAGTCTTGAATGATGGGCGCAGCAATTACGAAGTACGGGTCTGGGTACGGATTAAAAGGCTAAGTGATTATTTTCAGTCATTTAGCCTTTTTAATTATCTAATTTTTCCCCACATTTTCCCCACAGCTGTCTATTTATATACAGGGCAACCGCATCAAAATAACGTTAGCTTAGGAAACAAACGTAGTTTTCAACCTCCTCCTCTCCCTTATTGTCCATTTTCCTAAAAAAACCATTGGTCCAAATCGAAACTACTACCCCATAAAAATTGATTTTTTGCCCCATATAATTCAAATTTCCCTTGCGGGTAATATTTTTTAAGAAACATGATTTTTGACAACAGGCTATTATTCAGACAAATACAAAATTATGCATTTTTAAGGGGGGATATTGTAAATTGTTGAAACTTCTCATCCTTGTATCCACCCCACTTATCCCTATTAATACAAAATCGACAAGTATTGATTATCAGGTTATTGACATTTTGATGCGGTTGCCCTGATTTATATATTTTAGAAACATATTTTTCCGTAAAGTTATGTACTAAAGTTTCCCACCCCTTAAAACACTAACTTTTCTCATTTTCCTTTGTCTGTCTTCCCCCATATCCATTGACTGTTAACACATGCCTAACAGAAGTTATGCAGACTATCCACATACTTCGTCCCATTTTTCCAACGCTTCAGCCATTACAAGGATTTTGCTCATCTCTTTGTCGTTTCCGCTGATTGTAGCCATAAGGTATTGGGGCGTCATTCCAAGTATTTCTCCTAAAATGCGAAGAATGCGTTCGATGCAGGTAAGAACTCGCTTCCATAACGTGAGTGCCATGAGATCACCCTCCATATCCGAAAAGAGTTCGCCCATGGTTTGATATTCTGTGAATCTCTTTTCCAAAGCCATGACGGTATATGTAAGGTAACACAGCGTTGCGTCGGCTATCTGACCATTAAAGTCACAACCTTGATAACCTCCTAATCCGAGATATTGCTTAGTCTCCTTGTTCATCACCTCTATGTTCCATCTAATCTGATACACTTCAAAGGCTTTTACGAAATACATCGTTGTATCCGTGGTGAGCAGAACGTTCCATGCGGAGTTTCTACCATACTTGATGAGGAAGATTCTGATAGGTATATCTCCTAAGTTGCCGTTGAGCTGAATATATCGACATTTGTATTTACGACAGTTCTTTCCTCGTTCACGTTCATAGGTGGCAATGAGTTCTGCAGCATTTTTCTTTTTGCCCGATATAGTGTATTTTGTCTTTCCCATTTTTGCAAGTCCAACAAAGTGCATTGCCCCTTTACCTATGCTTCTAACACATGTCATAAGTTGCTCGCAGGTGAACCAACTATCGGTAATCACATACTTCGCATGTAACCCCATCTTCCATCCACGGCGAAGCATATCCATGGCAACTTCCAGCTTAGACATCTTACACTCTTGAAAGCGCTTATAATCAGGATTGCCGGTGTTCCTCTTGGTGTGATATGCCTTTTTGAGTTGCTGTCTAGTCAGCCCGCAGTTGCCTTGCTTCCCCTTTTCTTGATGTAGTGAAAAATCAAAGGGTATAGTTGTCTTGCCGTCAAAGAAGGCACAAAGTAACAGCTTGTAGCCCAATACGCATCTGCCTTTCATATGGTCGAAAACACGACTGATACCCTCCATCCTCACACCACTCTTCTCAAGCACGGTGTCATCTATAATGAAACATGTAGTGGTATCTGATTGAGGAACTTCGCCATACTTACGCAATAGGCACATATAACGCAGTGCAAAGTGGTTCATCAATCGTCTCCAATCCATCTGTGGGCGAATCATCATGCGATAGAAACAGTTCTTACCATGATTTGAAAGCTCATATATCTTATGTTTGCATATACTATGGATGCTCTCGCCCACAATGCGGAAGAGGCAAAGAGAGAGGAGCAACTCCGAAGCCGAAACTCCGTCCTGTTTCTCCAATGAAAGGCGAGATAATAGGTGACCGATGCCAAACTTGCCAAAAAGATGAAATAAATCATCACTCATTCGGGTTTTAACACTCAAAAGTTTGGATAACTCACTTATTTTCTCTATTTTTGCTTCCATAACAGTTTTGTTGTCTTGTCTTTAAAATCAGTTCTTTAGCGATTACTAATTTACAAAGAAAATTCGACAAACTGTTATTTTTCTATCTATTTATTTGGGTGGGAAACTTTAGTATCTTAATCTGCCAAAGAATTCTTCTTTTTATCTTTGTCTTATCTTTGGTTGGTTCAACGAAGAGACAAAATAAAGATTGAATGAGTTAAACAAGAGATTAAAAAAAAGAATATGAAAACAAAAGAAATTCTTGGAATACTTATGCTATTCCTCTGTACATTCAGCTTTATAAGCTGCGACGATGATAATGAACAGACAAATGAATTAACCCCCGAAGCACTTTATCAGACTTCATGGCGTGGAACAGGACATTGTGAGGCTTGGACAGTACAAAATATGGGGGTCGGTATGCAATTTGTAGATACTCGGAAAGGGAAAGTAAATTGGGAAGGTTACGATGAAATTGATATTACTTATACAATAGAAGGGAAATATATCACATTTAATAGCAATGCTTTATATTTGGGGGGAGCCCCTTGGATTATCAAAAGCTATACCCAAAAACATATAACCATTATACAGAATGAAATTAGTCCAGATAAAGAGAAAGTAGCTACAATTGAATTAGAGAAAATAGATTAAACTGAATCATAGGAACATTAAGTTGCATAAATGTATGCTACAACAAAACAAAGAGAACCGTGAGATTCGCAAATTGAGCAAAGAAAGGATGAAAGAACATATAAATACCTTGTAAACAAAGGGAAAATGCAGATTCATCTAATATTCCTTTATGTGCTATTATCGGGCTGGTCTATGTGCTGAAATACAAGGAAAAGAGATTCACCTTGTTCTCTTACATAGGATTGGTTATTGGGATAGGATGAGCAATTTATATGCTACTGATAATAAGGTCAATGTAAATCAAAGTAATATGAAACTGAAATATATATTGAATGCTATAATATTTGTTTTGGCATTATCTTTTTTGTCTATGTGTATATTTAAGACTACAGAGTTAAGTTTGAAATGTATGCAATTTGCTGTATCTATCTCCTGTATAGGAGCAATGTTTTCTACAAAAAGATATAGATACATATTTGCATCTATTGCTTTAATCATTATAGGAATATCTTTTTCACTTTAAATGTCCATAATAACGATAATGATTTGATTATTGAATGGTATAATAATAGTCCAGTCTACAGATAGCGACTAAAAACGGGGGCAAGGGATGCCCGAATTTGTCCTGCGGAGCTTGAAATTATCCGGGTGCGGTAAATCTCCAACTGTTGGTTGGAGATTTAAAACGGGTACAGACCGAAGTTAATCGCTTGCTTTAGACGAGCCATTTGTGAGCCATTTGTATAGTATTGTTTTCGGCTTATAATCAGCATTTTACAAAAATCGCATTATACTTGTGAGCCATTTGTGAAGCGTTTGGCAAGCCTTTGATTGAGTTTCCGTTATTCTCCTATTATCAGGTGACACGACAAAAAGAAAACATCTTCGGCAAAATCTTTGTTATGTTTTTGCAGGTGATTACATAATATACTATCTTTGCATATAGAAACAAAGGACATAAATATGGCTTCATTCAGGAAAGAGATACTTGGGCAGATTGAACGGATAGATACCGGGCGTATATTCACGTTCCGGGATTTGTCGTTTGAAACGGAAAAGACCGCCAATGTTGCGGTGCTACTTTCCGAACAGAGCCGCAAAGGGGTACTGGTACGGGTTGAAAAGGGGGCGTACTACCGTCCCAAGAAATCAGTGCTGGGGCTGGGAAAGCTGCCTGTCTATCAGGATGAACAGTTCCGCTACCTGACTGAAAAACTGAACGGCTATATCACGGGGGCTTACATCTATAACAAAATGGGGCTGACCGAACAGGTAGCCACAACCATAACGATAGCCACTCCTAACCCGGTTCGCCGTTTCCGTTTCAAGAACTTGGATATAGAGTGCGTGAAAGCCTACTGCATGGTCTATCCGGATGAAAGCCTTGTCCCGTACTTGCGGCTGCTCGATGCGATAAAGGACATGAAGCGCATACCCGGAACAACCGGGCAGGACATCTACAACCGGGTCAAAAGCCAATATTTCAACGGGTACAGCCTGCCGGAACTGGAAAAAATCGTATCTTTGGCGAAAAGTTACCCGCCACGTGTCAGAAAGGTGGTGGCGGATATACTGGGCGACATCAGACAAACCGTATTGCAAACGGAAATGGCAAAGACCATTCTTCCCACGACACGGTTCAACTTGGATTATAAAACAGCATAGGACAGAAATATGAATTTACATTCGGACAAGGAAGCGTTCAAGGAAATCATCGCACTGGCGGCTGACCATTTCGGCTACGAGCAGTCGCACGTGGAAAAGGATTACTGGGTATCGAAGATACTGCGGGATATTTCCATGTCCGAATATGCGGATAAGACCTACTTCAAAGGCGGAACTTCACTTTCCAAAGCCTACGGGCTGATAGAACGTTTCTCGGAAGATTTGGACTTGTTCGTGTTCACGGGTGATAAAGGTGCGTCCAAGCAGGCAGAAAAGACATTGAACAAGAAACTTTCCAAATACATAGCCGAACTCAATAGTGACATATACAAGGAAGATTTGTCGGAAACGGGCGGTAATTACCGTAAACTGTATTTCTCGTATGACAATGTATTTCAAGGCGTGGGACTGAAAGAACATTTGGAAGTAGAGATAAAATCCTGTGACCTGCCGGACAAAAAACTGATGTTCTACCCGGCGGACAAGCGGGTTATCAAACCGATTGTGACCGCCTTTCTTGAAAGCATCGGGCAAGAGGAACTGATAAGCACCTACGGGCTGGAAAGTTTTGAAACGCAGTGTATCAACCCCCGAAAGACTATCTGCGACAAGGTTTCAAGGCTGGTAAAGCTGTCTTACAATGAGGATGCAGCCGCACTGTTGGCAAAGCATATCCGTGACGTTTACGACTTGTCGGCACTCTACCACAATCAGGAATATAACGATTACCTACATTCGGAAGATTTCTTGGATGCCATGTACCGGGTGACGATAGAGGACGGACTAAATAAAAACTCCCGTTCGCACTTGTCGCTGGCTGATGCACCGATATTCAAGGATGCCGAAGCGGTCATGGCGTTACCCGAAGTGGCTACGGCGTACACTACCGATTTGAAGAAACTGACTTTCGACAAAAGCAAGATGCCGCCGATAGGCAAGGCTGTGGAAGCATTGAAGAACCTGCACGAAATATTAGTGCGTTTTGAAGCCTACCGCACCAAAAAGCAAAATGAAGAACAACCGTAAAGCTACATCGGCTGTTCTTCACTCCATACATTATTATATATAGCTATTCTTCCTCCTTAATCAAGTGGCATAACTCCGGGTCGTTCTTAATCCGGGTTATCTCGTCCTCGACTATCTGCCTGACTTCCTTCATTACACATAATCACTTCTTCTCATCACACAGCCACTTCACTCAATCACAACACACAACACACCTATTCCCAACAAACAACACCACTGTTCTAAACACGACTGAATCCATTGTACATGCTGAGCCATCACCGACGACCCCCTCCCCTTCAACCGCTTCATCTCCTACACTGTCATTCGCTCCCACCTCCACGACTCTCCTTATTCGCTGAATCACCTCAAACCGCTCCTTCTCGCCCTTCGGCAGCGTCCTCAACAACTCCTCCTTGCTCACTCGCTCACGCCACTCCACCTCACGTCGCAGCAACTCCTCGCGCACACGCTCTCTGAACTCGTTCAACAGCCCCTGCGCCTGGCTGGACTGCGCGAAGCGGTAGATGAAGTCCGCAGCCATGCCGTCGCGGAACGGGTACTTCAGCCACTCCGGGTGACGGTGCACCATGTCCTCCACGCTCCACACGTCCAGACCGTCCAACTGCTCGCTCACCGTCGCGTAGGGATCTACGCCTCACACCCCTCTCCTCCCCCCACGTTTTGGAACCACGTACTCCTCAAAGAACACGTCCAAACACTGTCTGAAGGGAGCCAGGAAGTTGCCGGTGAAGGACTGAAGCACGCCGTGCAGCAGCGTGTTCTTCGTCTCCCACATGTCCTTCGACAGCTCCACTACGCCTCACACGCCACACGGAACCATACGATTCCCGCGGAACAGAATCGCGTTGATGTCCGTCGTGAACCGGCCGATAAACTCCTCTGCCTTCAGCGCCTCGTGCTCCACGAAATACGACGTGTTCTCCGGAGTCGCGATGAGGCGTTTCAACGCACCCGCGCCTGCGAAGTCAACCACCAGTCCGGGGATCGGCTTCGCGCCCTGCACACCAGAAGGAATTACCACCACGTCGATCACCGAACCGAGCGTTTCCGCGATGAACGGGTCGTTGGTGCCCGCGAGCAGCGGCGAGGGGAGCGCGCGCTTCATGATGGCGGAGGAGATCACGTAGTAGTCGTTGTCGTACACGGTGAAGTAGGGTCTGAAGTCGTGCAGCGGCGTGAGCGGCGTGATGAGCGATTGGAGGGAAATCATGACGTCGGAAAGAAGGTGGGAGTCACTGCAGAACACGAGGAGGGACTGCGAGAGCATGAGCGAGCACCACACGCGACACAGCAACGCGTTCATCACATAACAGGAAGACAGAAACGGAGCGTCCTATTCTGAACTCCAGCATCGACTCTTACGGTGAACAGTCCCTCGGCCGTGCATGTCTTGGGCAGACCCATCACGTCGCAGAGGAAGAACGCGCGCTCCTCCATCATGCGCTGCTTCATCGACACGGACATCGACTGACCCGTCCGCTCCACGTCCACGAACACGCTGTACTTGGGGATGCGCTCGTGGAACGTGGGCGAGGAGAGGAGCGAGCGCGCGGGCTGCGGCTGGTAGCTGTTGAGCAGGCTGGGCTCGTTGGCGTTGCACTCGATGGCGAGGTGGAGGGGAGGGGAGAAGTGCGAAGCGATGAAGGGTTTGTCTTTGTGAGGGGGTTTTTCCTTGTTCAGACCTGTGTTGGGAGTTTCTTTGTTCAGACCTGTGTTGGGAGATTCCTTGTTTAGACCTGTTATAGGAATCTCCTTGCTCAAACCCGTATTGGGAGTTTCTTTCTTCAAACCGGCACCCGGAGTTCCACCACTCAAACTCACAATCGGAATCTCCTTGCTCAGACCCGTAGGGAACGACTCCTTACTCGCGCCCACATCCAACTCACACTCCTCGTCAAACCCCTCAGACCCAACTTCAATCCAGCGACCCAACTGCCGCGGAGAGGACAGGTACTGGAACCGCTGCGGTGATTCGCTCAACGGCTCTGTCGCCCCTTCGCTCGCCGGCGTCTCCAACGACTCCACCTCCCACTGGAAGGGCGACACGGGACTCGCCTCGTGCGTCAGGGAGGGCGATAGGGGACACGCGTGCTTCGACAGGAGTTTTTGCAGCTGCAGTATAGGAGGAATCGATACGGTGAAGGAGTTGTTGAAGAACGCCAGCGTGTAGTGCTTCCCCACTTCCGGCTTGGGCCTGGAGGATGAAACACATCGAAAAGGCATACCAGCTGCTGATGGTTCGAATCGCTTCCTTGATTGCCAGAGATCCAAACTCGTAATACAGAACACCAATCAAGAGCGAAACGCTACCGATCAACCCCACACGCAGTAACGACTTGCGGAAGAAGGAGTACAAGGGCATGCGGGACAACACAACCGTTGACATTTGCGAAAAGCCCCGTTTGTGGTTCTGATCCTCAATGCGTCTAGATCTCACTCGTATCGAGCATAACGCACTGGAAATACACGTAGCCGTACACGTAGTCGTGCTCGTGGATGGAACAGCCCAAGTACTCTCTGGTGTCATCCACGCGAACCCGAATCACGTAAAAGTAGCTCTCCTCGTTGCTCTGACTCGAACGGGGCAGCGACAGCATCTTCACCTCGTTTTCAACCCGCTCGCTAAAGCAGCCTCGGGGAAACATGGAATCGATCACGGGTCCCTTGTCGTCGTCAAAGACGGTTGTCACGACGCAGGAAATCCAGGGCTCCATCGCGTTGGCTTGATTCCCACAAGCGCCTATCTCTTCATCACGCACAGTGGATGGTACCGCTCTCTGCCGCTCTGTCGTGGAGATGGGCAACACTTTCCACCATCTGGGAAATGTTGTTTTCCCCTTTTGCCAATTACTCCTTTGCAGAGCCTTCTTTCCGGGTAAAAGATGGCTGGCATTTCTTTCAATCAGCGTCTCTTTCTTTTGTTCGCGTGTGTCTTTTCGTGTGTGCTGGTCATTGAGTGGTCCGCGACTATCTCTCCTTTTCATCTCTAGGAGTTCTGTCTCCTCCATCTTGTCCCTTTATGTGGAAAATTACCGT
>ENA-UEQW01000949-UEQW01000949.1-human-gut-metagenome-genome-assembly--contig:-NODE-949-length-25906-cov-7.039839_pt1 | contig 25906 bp, 26 predicted proteins | sample MGYA00242947_ERZ507947 | MGnify/ENA primary metagenome ERZ507947 (study PRJEB26167, sample SAMN06115421) | human gut metagenome | host: Homo sapiens | place: China:Guizhou | collected 2015-03-17... | reverse complement strand
GACGGGTGGGAAGTCAAGATGGAACGCCTGATGATGTATTACGAGCATGATTCTCAATTGCGGGATATTTTGATCACGGGAGGCGATGCCCTGATGAGTCAGAACCAGACGTTGGAGAAAATCTTGGATGCCGTTTTCCGTATGGCCGTGCGCAAGCGGGAATTGAACAAGCGGCGAGGAAAAGGGAAAAAATACGCCGAGATACAACGGGTGAGATTGGGGTCGAGATTATTGGCTTATCTGCCGAATCGTGTAAATGACGGGTTGATCGAGGTGTTGAAAAGATTCCGGGAGAAGGCGGAACAGGTCGGGATTCAACAATTTTTCATACAAACTCATTTCGAGTCGCCTTTGGAGGTGACGGAAGAGGCGATTCATGCTGCCCGACGCCTGCTGGAGGCTGGGTGGATGATCACCAATCAGGCCGTGTTCACCGTGGCAGCTTCGCGACGGGGGCATACGGCGAGGTTGAGAGAGGTGTTGAATCGAATCGGTATTTTGACGTATTACACGTTTTCCGTGAAGGGATTCGAGGAAAATTATGCCTTGTTTGCCCCGAATAGTCGTTCGGTACAAGAGATGTCGGAGGAAAAAGCGGGTGGGGATTTATCCATGGAGTTGGAAAAGGAGGTCTTGGAATTGCTCGAATACCCGGAAAGGATTCCCGCCGAATTACCGCTTTTATTGGATAAATTTCGGCAACCGTTTTTAGCCACGGATAGAAACGTGATGAACTTGCCGGGAATCGGGAAGAGCATGACGTACCAGACGGTGGGAATGACCAAGGAGGGAAAACGTATTTTACATTTTTCTCTGGATGTGGGACGACGACATAGCCCCCAAGTGGATCACGAGGGGAGTATTTATATCGTGGAAAGCAAGTCGATAGCGGCTTATTTGCGCCAATTGCAAGCGTTGGGGGAACGGGTGGAGGATTACAGTTCGTTGTGGGATTATGCTGAAGGGCGCACGGAATCCCGCTTTGCCCTTTTTGAATACCCGGAGCCGAGAATTGAAATCACGGGGGATTTCACGAATCTGGGGATAGATTCTTAATTTGTTTACTTGTAAAATGTGAAAATTCTGAAATAATTACTAGATTTGTGGAATTATTAAGGTCTTGGTTGCTATGAATAAAAACCTTATAACTTTACTTGGTATTTATTGTATATTTTTATTTGGTGGTTGTGCGGTACGTGTCCCTTCAGAAAATGAAGAACAACATACGATAGATCGGTTATGTCGTGATTACGTTAGGAATAAATATCAGGTATTACCGGGAATGTCTGAAATGCGGGAACAGATCGCAATGTTGAGACGGTGGGAACGGGATACTTCGTGTATATTAATTCCTGTGACAGCTAAAGGAAATAGTTATAACATCGCTAAGCTCCAGGCGGAAAATCAAGCGAAAATAGAATTGACGGGGCGTTTGGCTTCTCGGGTTGCTACTTTATCGAAAGTCAATACCGAGATTGTGAATGAAGGAGAATACGGGGAAAGATTAGAGCATCAAACTACCGTAGAGAGTAAAATTGTCGGTTCATCTTCTCTGAAAAATCTTGTTTATATCATGGAACTATTCCGTGTGTTAAAAAGTGGGGAAACGGAAGTTGTATTGGTTTTGGGATATAAACAATAATATTATGCGGCAATTTATATTCGTGTTTACTTTTTTATTGTTCTGTCACATCGGGGGATATACTCAGGTAAAGGTTCGGGAGGCCACAGGTCGATGGGAAGTGACAAAGGATATTTCCTTGGCAGAAGCGGAAGAAAAGGCCTTGTTTGAGGCTAAGCGGGATGCCCTACGACAGGCGGGAGTCGAGGATGAAATAGCCTATTCCTTTTTGGCAATACAGGGAGTAGATACCTCGTTTTATAAACAGGTGTACAATTACATCGGGCGTGGAGAGATTCAAGGAATCGTGCAGGTAAGCCAGAAAACCGTGAGAAAGATATACGAAGAAGCTACGGATCGTCTCTTCGTGGAGGTGCGAATCCGGGCTAAAGTAAAAAAGACCCAGCAACGGGATCCCGGATTTAAAATAGAATTGGAGGGATTACATAACACTTATCGGCAGGGGGAGATACTCTCGTTTTCTTGTCGGGTGTTTAAAGATTGTTATTTGAAGATATTTGTGTTTGACCCGTCGTGTGGCTTTCGGGTATACCCGAATCGCTATGAAGATGACCGTTGTTTTCGGAGTGGCGATGTGTTCCATTTCCCCAGTGAATGTGATGTGGAATACGTGTTGACAAAAAACGGGCGGGATAATTGGGAGAATAACGTGATGCTTATTGTGGCAACGCGGGAGAAAATTCCTTATACTGGGAAGGCGGATTACGAGTCTGTTCTGGAATGGTTGTTCGAAATACCTTTACGGGATCGTGTTGAAGTGTGGCATAATTTTGTAATCGAGTAATGTGTTGATATATGAGGTATGTGGTCATTCTTTTGTGGATATGTTTATTACCCGCTCTACTTTTCGGACAGCGTGTCGTTTCCGGAAAGTCGGAAGGGAAAAGGGTGAAGATAGAACCCGTGTACGAATTTTCGAAACCTTCAAGGTTATCGGTATCCATGCGTTTGCAGGATCGAAATGAAGACGGATTGATCGAGGCTGCAGAGCCGGTGAAGCTGTACGTGTATTTTCAGAATAGTGGGGAAGGAAGTGCTTTCGGGATTAAGGTTGAAAGATTAGATACCTCTAGGAACACGTTGATTTGTCGGGAGAATATCTACCTCTCGGAGTTGAAAGCCGGGGCGGAACGAATGCTTGTCATCCCACTTCTTGCCAGTGAAGATTTGCGTACGGGAATCGACTCGTTGCGATTTTCCGTATCGGAGTATTTCGGGGTACAACCGGATACCAGCGTTGTGTATTTTAATTCGGTCGAGCGTTTAGAGCCGGATCTCGTTTGCATGGGTGTTGAGGTGTTGAATGATGCCGGAATACTGCGGGCTGGTGAGACGGCAGATGTAAAGGTCGTGTTGCGCAACTTGGGTAGAAGTTTGGAAGGGTGTAACTATCGAGTCTCGTCAACAGATGCGAATGTTTTGATAAAATATACCTCGGAACAGGGGAAAGATCGGTTGCCCATCGGAGAATCGGTTAGTTTGCAATTTCAAATTACCTCCGACCGTCAGTTGGGTGTTGTCAAGGATTTGCCTGTTTTCGTGGCTGTTTATAGTAACGATGTTATGATCCGGAGATTGAGAATACCTTTAGGGATCAACGAACCTCCAGTGCGTTATGCCGTGTTTCCGTCGCATCCGACTTTGGAAAACGTGTTGCGGATGAAGACTCTTCAAGATAGGGGGATGCCCAAGAGTGAGGATATCCTTCGGATTCCCCGGGGAAAGACACCGAACGAGGAGGCTATAGCCATCGTGATTGGGGTAGAAAACTATCGCTATCTTCCGATTGCTCCCTATGCCTGTAAGGATGCGATGCTCATGACTAAGTATCTGCAATACACTTTTGGCGTAAATCGTGTGTTGACTTTTTATGACAGTGAAGTGCGGGGTGATTTCTTCGAAAAATTATTCGATCCGGTAAACGGTAAGTTGAGCAAAATGGTAAAAAAAGGAAAGACGGATGTTTATGTTTATTATTCCGGCCATGGCGTACCCGAAAAGAATGGAGAGGAGGCTTATCTTTTCCCCGTAGACGGAAAAATTATGAATGCCTCTTCTTGTGGCTACGGGTTGAGTCGCTTTTACCGGGACCTCGATAGCTTGAAGGCCCGTAACGTGGTGGTCTTTCTGGATGCCTGCTTCATGGGTGATACGAAATATTCAAGAAGCTATGTTTCGCGGAATATTTCGGGAACCAAAGGGGTGGTTGTCAGACGGATAGGACAAGCCCCGTGGCACACGAACCGGAATTTCTTTGTGTTCACATCCTCGCGCAATGACCAGTCTTCCCTAGCCTTTGATCAGTCCGGTACGGGACTATTTACTTATTATTTGGCATTGGGGTTGAAGGGAGCTGCCGATGCGGATGGAGACGGAAAAATCACGACCGGGGAATTGTCCGATTACATCTCTTCCCGTGTGGAGGAAGTCTCCCGAAAGATTCGGGGGGAACAGACTCCCCAATTGTTTGGACGTCCGGATAAAGTATTAATCGAGTACAATTAGTATATGAGGAAAGTCGTTATTATATTTTTTTGTTTGTTAGCTTGTATCTCGCTTCATGCCCAAGAGGTGCAGGATGTGACGTTCAAGAGAGTCGGTAATACGATCGAGATTTGCTATCGGTTACAACATTTACCTCCCCGGCAATACACTTGGATTGAGATATATTATAGTCTTGATGACGGGAAAAATTGGCAAGGCCCTCTCAAAAGGATTGCGGGTGATGTGGGAAGAGTTGAATACGGGGGCAAAAAACGGGTTGAGTGGGACGTGTTCAGTGAGCTGGAAAAAATCAATGGCATTTTGGCTTTTGAAGTACGAGCCTCTGTTGAAGAAAAGGAGGAGCGTGGAGAGAACATCCTGTTGTACAGTTTATCGGAAACAGCTCCTTTGGGGCTTATGTTTGCCCGGGTTTGTCGTTGGGGATGGTTCGTGCGTTTAAAAACAGATGTGCGTTCCTGTAGAGGTTCCGATTACGAGTGTAACCGCAGCGGGATAATAAACCGGGATCTCAGGGAGACGTATTACCGGGTGGAGGACGAAGAGCGAAAATCCCGTTTCGGAGTCTCCGGTGGAATCGTTTACCGGCTTTCGCATAGTTTTTATTTCTTTGTTGGTGGAGGTTACGGGCAACGCCGGGTGCAATGGCGGGCTTCGCTTTATAAGTACGTGGATGATAGTAAAATGCGGGATTTATGGCTACAATGTGAACCGGATTCTTTTTCCGGAGTGGAACTCGATGGAGGGGGGATATTCCGCTATCGCCGTTTGTGCCTGTCAGCTGGGATGTCGGGTATTAATGGTAAATTTTGGGAGTTATCCGGTGGGTTAGGGATTATCTTTTAATGGCTATGAAAAAAAAGATTGCTATATTGTTGTGGCTCTTGGGTATATTGACGGCTTGTGTGCGGGAGACCGGTATCCCGGTTGGAGAGAATTCTTTTGCTGAAGAAGCCTATCGTCCCGAGATTGCACTTTCTGCAGTTGACTCGATAACTTGTTATGGGGCAACCGTTCGGGTGAATTTAAAATCTGCTGGAGGGCGGAAGGTGGTGGGAGGAATTTGTTATTATAGTTTGGATTCCTTGGTACGACTCGAATATAGAGACTCCATACCTATGATATTGCAAGGAGATTCGGTGTATATAGCCAAATTGGCGGGATTGATACCGGGAGAGGACTATTATTGTCGTATTTCGGTGAAAAATGAGGAATGGGAGTCTTGTTTGGAGAAGTTCGTGTTTACCACAAAAGATAATGCAAATTCAGAGATTAAATTTTATACAGGGGCGAAATTTCAGGCTTATGATTATGTTGATTTTTATGCGCAAGTAAATGGTAGTTTTGATTCTATCGGCTTTGTTTATGGAAAAGATCCTTATTTGCGAAGAAATTCTTCCTATTCGGAGGAAATAGAGAAATTTCAAGAAAATCATCAGTATGGAATCTACATCACGGATTATGAATTGGATACCACTTATTATTGTCGTTTTTTTGTCTTTAAAGGAAAAGAATTATATTATAGTTCAGTGCTTAGTGCCAAAACGGCAAAGATGGTTCTGGCGGAAATCAGTACATCTCCCGTTACGAATGTTTCTTCATCCTCGGCAAAGACCGGTTTCATGCTATTGGGTAGGAGTTCTTCGAAGATAAAACGTTTGGGCTTTTGTCTCGGGACCTCGTTACATCCGACGGTAGAACGAGGAGAGGAAAGCGATCGGGTGATTGAGGAAAGCATTATGGATTACAATCAAATTGAATTGACCGGTTTACTTCCCCGAACGACTTATTATCTTCGAGCGTTTGTGGAAAATGCTAGTGGAATTGCGTATGCAGAGGAGTATTCCTTTACAACAAAAACTCCCGGGGAAAAAGTCAATGAACCTTGGAAGAAAGTAACGGGATTGCCAGAACGAGTTTCGGAGAATGCAATATTGGTGCGAGCCGGCGAAAACCTTTTTTTAGCGGATTCCTGGCGAAAATTGTGGAAATACAATTTATCTACGCTCTCTTGGAAAAAATGTGCGGATCTACCAGAACTTAAGCATGAACGATTGGCATTGACTTCCGTGGATAGTGTCCTTTATTGTAATTATAATTCCCAAGAGAATAATTATGGTTTGGCCTGTTATAATATTGCAAGGGACGAATGGAGCTCATTAATTGATTCGTTGAATTCCTGTGATTTTCGTGGAGGGGTGTTGTGTGACGGGACAATATATTACATACTGAGATCGAGGTCTGGTTTGATAGCGTATGATGTGCAGCAAGAAAAATATGAGATATTGGGGTCGAGTCACGTGTTCCCGTGGCCTTATTACATATTTTCGGTAGATTCTAGTATTTATGTGGGACGAGGTAGTGGCATACTTCAATATTCTCTTTCGAGTGGGGTTTGGAGATCACGTACGGATGCGCCTTATGCGGGAAGTCTTCCCTATCTTTTTCAGAAAGACGGTTATTTGTATCGTTGTGGAGGTATGTTTGCTTATCAAACAAGTGCGCAAGGATATTTGCCGATTTTATTGCGTTATGATGCGGTCAGAGATAGCTGGCAGCGTAAGGCAGATTGTCCTGTAGAAAGTGTAGGTTTTATTAATATGTTTTCCGGTGGCGATGCGATAATAGACGATGGCTATGTGGTGTGTGAGGGATGTATTTGGCAATATTTCCCGGAAGAAGATATAGATTGTCAATTAATAACGGTTGATTAATTGGAGATAATATGAAGGTGTTGTTTTTTTCGATTTGTCTGTTTTTCGTTTTGGAAGCTTGCGTGCGGGAAAGTAATTCTCCGTTGGGAAGTGGTTCCTATTCACCTCAGGCAGGAGTTCCTGTTTCGGAAATAGAAATGGATACCTGTTTACCTAATGATGTGTATCTCCGGGTATGTTTAAAGTCGACAGGAGAACGGAAAATAGTGAAAGCTTTGTTTGTTTACAGCATGGATAGCCTTTTAAGAGAAGAGTATCGAGATACAATCGTGTTGACCTTGGCAAACGATACAACCTATGGAGTAAGGTTGTTTAATTTAATTCCTGACTTGTCTTATTATTGCCAAGCGATCGTGCAAAATGCGGAATTTACCGGTGTTTCTCCGGAGTTTGTATTCAATACTCCTTCATCTGATGGGAGTGTACGAATGCTATCATTTATTTCAGCCCAGACGTATCAACACATTTTTATGCATGAATACACGGAAGGAGAGCCTGATTCCGTGGGACTTGTTTGGGGAACTGATCCTTACGTTAGATTAAACGGTCACTATCCTTCGATTTGTGCGATTCGTTCGAAAAATAATCTTAGTACTTATCTATATGATTTTGAGTATGGTCAGACCTATTATTGTCGTTCTTTTGCGAAAAAAGAAGGAAAGATATATTATAGTGAGATGAAAAGTGTCCAAACGAAGGTTGCCAGTGTTGGGAAAATTTCAACTTCTCCGGTTTGTGAAGTTTCCGATTGTTCGGCTAGGACGGGGTATATGATTCGGGAGAAGAGTGCCACGAATATTAAGCGAATGGGAATATGTTGGGGTGATTCCCCTCGGGTGCGTTTGGATAGTCTTGGGGAAACGGGAAGTTTTGTAACGGGTAAAATCACGGAATATCAACAGATATATTTGCACGATCTACGACCTTCGACCACCTATTATGCCCGTGCTTTTATCGAGAATGCTGGAGGTATTGCTTATGGGGAAACCTATAAGTTTAAGACCCGGCCATCAGGTCAGTTGGGAAAACAGCCTTGGAAAAAGATTGTTTCCTTGCCCGATCGGGTGGTGGAGGTTGGAACATTAGCTGCTTGTAACGGGAGTTTATTCCTGTTCGGGAGTCAGGCTTTATGGGAATACAATCTTGATTCCGGAGAATGGTTACGTCGTGAAGAGATACTGGGGCAGGTGTTCTTTCCTTTGATTGTCACCGCGGGGAATTGTTTTTATTGTTCACAAAGGACTGTCGGTTACTCGAAATTGTGGAAATATGATGTTGAAAAGCATACTTGGGAGAAATTATTGAATGTTTTGGCAGAAGATGAAGTTTATTCCGGAGTGTTTTATGAGGGGTATATCTATTATAAATCAAGAGGTTCAGCCTTACGAAGATTTGACGTGAGTGATAACACGATTATTCCTTTCGGTTATAATCAGTTGTTTAACGGGGGACAATATTTGTTTATTATAGATAATGTGTTGTACGTGGGGAGTGGATCCAATTTTGCCCGTTTCCCTTTTCGTTCTTATGCTTGGGATAGGTTACCTGATTTTCCTATTGAAAGTTTTATGTGGACGCCTTTCGTTACAGAAATTGATAGTCGATTTTATTTATTTGGAGGTATGTATCCTTATGAGTCATTTGATTTACAGGGGGTACCACTTACTTTTTATTATGAACCGGAAATGAATAAATGGATTCGTGTTGCTGATTGCCCTATAGAAGAGGGGGGTGTAGTGGATGTCAGATCTGATGGATATTCCGTGGTAGAAGGAGGATATGTCCTTTGTGGGCGGCATATTTGGCAATATTTTCCGGAAGAGGACGTGGACTGCGAACTAGTAGCAGAATAATTCCCTGGTTTTTTCCATACTGGGTATTTGTTTTCCCGGTTGGGCTCCGATGTACGAGGGTTCGCAGATCATGTATTTTTTATCGTGATGTATCACGCATTTTTCCATTCCCCGACAGGGAAGGTCTACCGCTGCGGCAACGTGTTCGGGATAAACGACCAGAATTGCTTTCAGCCCTGTCAGGCGATTGACGAGATGGCGGAACAGGATGGCACTGTCTTCGCAATCTAGGTATGGATAGTATAGGGATTCTTCTGCGAAAAAATAGCGTTCCCGTCCCCATACGATGGAATCCGATTGATGTTTGAAACAGGTGTGCATGAAACGTAATATTTCATAGGTGTGGGTATACTCGGAAGAGTCTTTACGCAACATTTCCCGTAAGGGGGCCAGCAAGGCTGTGTCTATGGGGGCGGAAGCGTACACGCGGAGGTCGCAAGCGGGATAAGTCGCGTAAAAGTCGATGAGATGTTCGTTTACCGGGAGAATGATTTTTTTCTTGTTGAATATAAATTCTTTACGGTTAAACTTGTTTTGTCCTAATTTCAGCGGGGCGTGTAGGAATAGATCCGGGGTCTGCGTGGCAAATTTGATTTCCCGGGAATATGTTTTCAGCTTATTTACTGCAAATTCTTTCTTTTCCGGGATGTAATAGGGAATATCGTTAATGAGAATGTGATAGAAACTGTAGACTTTTGTGTTAAAGGGGAGTAATAACACGAGTTCTCGATTATTGATAATTCCCATTCGGCATTTATATCCCCGATGGTTCATGAGAAAACATTGCATGATGATGCGTATATCGGGCGAAACGGATTGCTGACGGGTTATGTGGCAGATTAATTGATAATATCCCCACGTGTTTAAGTTCAAGTGGGATGATAGCAACAAACATTCAGCCAAGCAGGTTGAAAAATCCGAGTTCCCTAAGGCGAGCCAAATCTGCCCGACGGATTTTTCTGATATTTCTGAGGTTTCTGTTGGTATATTCTCGGGAAGATGGATATCGATTTCTATGCCAAAAAAATTTTTCTCGTCTGTTTCAGGGGAGTATATTTTTGAGGTGGTTTGGTTGCGGGAGAAGAGAACTTGGTTGTAGCGAACGGGAGTGGTGGGAGGGATGATGGGAAACGTTTCCCAGGATTGTTCCAAAAACTTGGCAAATTCCCGGTTTACACTATCCCTGAAATTCGAAAATTCTTTCGCAATGCTATCTCTAAAGATATGAAAATTAAGGTGAAACGTGGAGTCAGTGTTTTGTATTTCGTGTAAAATGTTATCCACAAATTGTTCGAATTCTTCCTCTTGTGCCCGAGAAACCATGGACATTAATAACAAAACTATCACCGTAAGTATTTTTACTCTCATTTCCCTTGTTGTTTAGATATTTTCCGTATCAAAGACCGAGGTATCCGTCTTTTCTGTTTCAATAAGCCCCAGCGTACCCGACGCGTCCTGCCCGTTCTCGCTGACAGCGAAGCCGTACACGACCAGTTGGCTCATGTCCCAGTCCGCGGGAGGGGTCCATGTCTTTTCCCCGCTTTCTCCCCGGGAGCCTAGTTTTACAAGACGACTTCTTTCTTCTTTCCGCTCGTATACCGCACCCACCAACTGATCGCTCTTTGCCATGAACGGCATCAGCGGTTGTTTTTTCCACCGGAACGCGACCAAGCGTTTTTCCGCGTTCACTTCCGCCTCCATCAGGGGAAGCCGCAAGTTACCGTCGGATAGCGAGAGGGTCAGCAAATCCAGGGTGGGATGATCCCAGTCCTCCGCGTTCACCTTGCCGATGTTGTCCCGGGTGAAGCAGTTGGTACATGTTTTGCCGGACGAGGTGCAGTAGCCTGTTTTTAGAATCGCGATAAAATTGCGGCGCAATCTCGTGATCAGTCTTAACCGGGCGCGTTGCTGCAGCTGTTTCGGGGTTTTCGCGTCTTTCATGAATCTCGTTTTTGCCCGGGCAATCTGGGTTTTGCCTATCTTGTAGGAAGTTACGTTTCCCACTGAACCGGAGATATCCTTGTATATGCTTGGATTGAAAATAGCCATGATAAATTGGTATTAAAGTTTTGAAACGGTGAAATACATGCACGGGGAAAACCGTTTTCTGTTCTCCGCGCTGAAAAAGCAGTATAAATGGGCAGTTTCCCATTCTCCTTCCGGCAAAAGAACGGAGGCCTGGCCGTTTTGCCGGCAAAAAACGTTCGTTTCCAGCACCTCGGGTTGGTAGGGTTCGGTGTTGAAGATGGCGGCAACGAGTAGCCGGTCAGAGGGTTGAGCCGTGACGGTTGACGAGTTGTCGAGCCACGCCAGTTCCAACTCCTCGGGGGTACACCTCGTGGCTTTCGTGCCGAAGGGTAATTGCAGGCTGCCGGTGGATATGACCAACCGGGGGTAATCGATGTAATCGTCCTGGCCGAACATGTTCATGTTGGCGTGTAGAAAACCGTGGTAGCCGGACCTCCGTTCTTCTTCTTTCGCCGCGATGGCGTGGACTTTTTCGAGGAGGCTTCCCCGGATGGCCCTGTACATGGTTTGCGCGGCGGTAAGCTTGACTCGTTGTGCCGTTTGTTTTTCGGTGCGTGGGTTACTAATGCTTACGGCAAGCTTGCGCAGGTAAGTTTTGTTACCCACGGTGTAAGCCACGTGCCCGTCGATTTTTCCGGAGGCACCTTGGAGAGAGGAATTGTTTACTGTTGCCATTTGTGTTTTTTTAAAGGTGGTATTAAAGCACTGTTAATTGAATGCGTAGCTACTTAGCAGCGTTTAAATATGAATCAAAGGTATATCTATTTATTTGTTATTACAAATTAAATCCTATATTTTTTAATTATTTTAGGAGCGGAATGGGAGGAGAATGGGAGCGGAATGGGAGCGGCTCGCTTTTTGATGGCAATAAATTAGCATTTTGATCGCTTTTTCAGCTAGTAAATCGGAATGAATATTGATCGTTTGTTGCTGTACGTGCCGATAGTAGGATTCGACAACAGGTTGTCCGGCCGGCAATCCCGTTTTTCGCTTGGGGAGTGGGTGGAAAAATCAGGTGCGGGAGGTGAAGGTTTACTTCACGGTTTCTCTCGTGATGTTAAGCGTGTCCGGAGTTTTGAGCGTGTCCGCGTGGTGAAAAATGTCGGGTGATGCGGGTGGAAAGACTTCTTCTTCCGTGGAGTGGAATTGCCACCAATAGATGCCGTAGCTCCCGGAGAAAAAGAGAACGATGGAGACGAGTATTTTCACGAAGTGGCGTTTCTTGCATTCTCTCTTCGCGAGTGAATGGGGGCGGTTCGCGGATAACGCGGCGGCAAGATTTCGCATTTCTTGCAGTTTCCGACAACAGGCAGGGCAGGAAATAAGGTGCTCCTGGAAAAGGGTTTCTTCTTCCGGGGACATTTTGTTCATCAGGTAGCGTCCAACTTGGGCGGTCGTGTATGTACATTCTTTTTCTTGCATGGGTCTATAGTTTAGAGATGATTTTTTCGATGTGGGAACATAACGGGGCTTTTACCCGACAAATGTCTTGCCGAAATTTATCCGTTTTCCTTTTCAATTCTTTCGGGGCGAGGTTGCCGTATTTCTGGATGGCGATCTCCTCGTAGGAGAGGCCTTTCACGAAATGGAGTATGAATATTTCTATTTTGTCTTCTATTCCCCGGAACAGTTCTTTCTGCAAGGGGTTGTCCGGGTCTTGCAGGATGTTTAATATTTTTTCTTTTTCTACCAGCCACTCCTCGGTTTCGGGGTTTTTCTGATCGAGCAAGGTGATTAGTTGGTTTTCTTCTTTTAACACGAGTGTTTTCCGTTGGCGATAGGATTCCATGAATTTGTTTTTGATGATCCCGATGGCGTAATTTCTGATGGACAACGGTTGTTCGGGGGCGGCCAGCCGGTTTTTTTTGATGGCCTCGATGAACGCGATGTATGTTTCATGGTGAATGTCTTCCCGCTCGGGCAGGTCTTGTCGTATCAGTTTTTTGAGCCATTTCGAGATACCCGTGCAGAATACGGGGTGCGCGTTCTTGACGTGTTCCAGTATTTCGGTGCTGGAGAGGGGAAATATGGTGTCCGTGATTTGCTGGCAGTAGTAGTATAGTTCTTCCGGGGTGTTTAGCCGGAGATCGGTTGTAAAGTAGTAATGATAGTATTTGAGAAACAGGTCGCGGGGTAGCAGGTAGGCGAGCGAGTCTTTGAACGCGGCGATGTAAGTGTTGACTTCGGCGGGCGACTCCTTCCAGTATTTGGTTTCTACCATGTTTTGTGCTTTGCTGTAAATGTTTTCGATGAAAAGCGGGACATTTATGTTGGATTGCACGAAAGCGGGGAATTGTCGTTCCGCGTAGTAGGTGTTCAGAAGTTGGTGTTTCCACGCGCTGAATGTCGTCATCGGGAGGTCTTGACTTAGTTCTAAAAGAAACGAGATTTCTTTTTCGAAGTCTTGTATGAAGCCGAGCGAAGTGAGATTATAGTTTTCGTTGTCTTTCATCAAGAACTCACGAATGATGCATTCTTTGTCTTGTATCATGTATTAGCAACCGTATATAATTTTGGGCAAATGTAGTTAAAATGGATGAATGCGGACGGTTAGCGATAATTATTTTTTGAAAAAAATGGCTGGTTCGTGTCACGTTTAGGTTTTTGTGACACTATTATATAAAACGATATACATGGAAAGTATATTACTGGATATAAATGATGACGACGAGATGGCCAAGTTGTTGGCGGTGGTTCTCTATGACGAGGAGAGTAGTTTGCGGGGGTATTTGCAGATAACGGACCATGAGCTGGTGACGGCTATTGTCGCGCATTACGCCCGGGGGGTGTCGTTCAAGGAGATTGTTTTGAAGGGTGAGCCGGAGTTGAAGGGGGTGGTTTTGAAGAAGCGGGTCGCGTTGCTCGAAGCCCGGGCTATCGTTGAGATGAGGCGTTTGAAGATGGAATTGAGGGGTGTGTTGGGGGAGTTGTTGGAGAAGCGCGAATGAGCGGGAGATGTAATCGTGATTGAAAATAGATGGATGATGATAAAGTAGGAAAGATGAAAATGAAAGGGTATTTTGTTTTGTTGGTGGTCTTGTTTACAGGTGGGTGTTTGTACGGGCAGGATTACGAGGCGTGGTTGAAGAGGGAGAGGGCCGAGAGGGAGAAGTTCGCGAAGGAGGAGAAGGCCGGTTTGCAGAAACTCCAAAAGGAGTATGATGCTTTCGTGGAAGCTCGCGACAAGGAGTTTTCGGAGTTTTTGAAGCAGAGGTGGAAGGAGTACGAGATGTTTGCCGGGAAGAAGCGGGATGCCGGGGTGCCGAAGCCGAAAGTGTCTCCCGTGGCATCGGCGAAGCAGGACGTGAAAACAGTTTTATTGCGTGTCGAGAATCCGGACGAGGGGCGTTTGGTTGTCCGGGACGCCAGTCCGGTTCTTCGCACGAAAAAAAGCGGTTCGAAGCAGGTGCGGGAGTTGCAGGTCTGTTATGTTTTTTACGGGAATAAGGTCGTGTTGCCTGTTGACGAGGCCTTGAAATTGGAGTGTGAAAAGGTGAACGAGGAGTATTTCGCTTCTTACTGGTTGCGGGCAAGCCAGTCGAATTATGACGAGTTGCTCGACTGCTTGTTCGCGTACAAGAGTGCATTGGGGTTGAATGACTGGGGATATTACATGTTGGTAAGGGCGTTTGCCGATCATTTTTTGAAGGGAGATAATTCCAGACATTTGTTGTGCTGGTTTTTGATGAATAAGTCCGGTTACATGGCAAGCTTGGGATTCGGGGAGGGAAAGGTGTCGATTTTACTTCCGGCACGGCAAGCGATATACGGGCGGTCGTATATTTCGCGGGGTGGACTTCATTATTATATCATGGCGGATTTGAAGCGGTTGGCAACGTACGAGAAGAATTTTGCCGGGAGTAACCGGTTGTTGGATTTGGGGTTCGAGACGGCGTTGAATTTTTCAGTCGATCGTGTACAGGCGAGATCGGTTGTTTTCGATGGCCGGGAGGTGAAATTATTGTATAACGCGCATGTGGTTGATTTTTATGGGGATTATCCCTCTACGGAATTGAGTGTTTATTTTAACACGCCTTTTTCCAACGTGGCGAAAGAGAGTTTATCCGAAAGTTTGTATGCCGGGTTGCAGGGGTGTGATTCGAAAACACGCGTGAGCAAGTTGTTGTCGTTTTTGCACGAGTCGTTCCCTTACATGACGGATGAAGAGCAATTCGGTCAAGAGAAGTATTTTTTCCCGGAGGAGGTGTTGTTTTACCCGTATAGTGATTGCGAGGATCGCGCGGCGTTTTTTTCCTCGTTGGTGACGTTGGTGGCGGGATTGCCCTGCGTGGGATTGAGTTACCCGGGACACGTCGCGGCGGCGGTGAAAATGGACAGCGTGAATGTCGGAAATTATCTTTTGCTTGACGGGGAGCGTTATTTGTCATGCGATCCCACGTATATCGGGGCATCGATCGGGATGTCGATGCCGCGTTACGCGAATCAGTCGGCCGTGGTTATCAAGCAGGAGGAGGGGTGTGGCATATCCAGGGAGCGGGAGGATCGTGTGTTGGCAAGGGTGAAGGAGGCCGGGGGAAATGTGTTGAATGTCAGCACGGGGTTGGTGAAAGGTAAAGACGGGGAGGTTTACGTGACCGGGGTTTTCGATGATGTTTTTCGTGCCGGGCGTGAGGTGTTGAAAAATACCTCGAAGGGGAACCGGGTTTTCTTGGCGAAACTGGACAAGTCGGATCGGTTCGCGTGGGCGTTGGCATTGGACGGTAGCGGTGAAAATGATTTGCCCCGCCATCTGGCAAGGCATGACGAGGATGTGGTTCTTTCCGGTTCTTTTCAAGGGACGGCACGCGTTGGGGGACGGGTTTTGCAGGCGGAAGAGGGACAAGGTATGTTTGTGGTAAACGTGGGCAGGAGCGGTAACGTGAAATGGACTTCGACCGTGGCGGTTCCTCGTGAATTGGTTGACGAGGGGTATTCTTACATGATGAAATTTAATGATCGGGGAGAGGTGTTGGATAGCCAGTTTCGCCCGATGATGCCGGAGGCGCGAGGAGAGGAGATCAGCGTGGTGCGCGATAACAAGTGGATGATTAGCGGGATGTACACGCCTGTTCGCCCGTTGGTGCAGGAGAATCGGATCGAGGCAAAGCACGAGCGCGGCGTGTTGGAGATGGCTGATCGGTTGAAGGCGATCAACGATGTTCTGGTGCAGGAGAATGTTCATTCGACGATTGCCGGCTTGCTGGCTGTTGTTTCGTTGATGAGTGACGGGAGCGAGATCATCCGGGGTGAAGAGTTCATACGGGCCCTGGATCGATATAATTCTTCGTTCAAGAGTAAGTGTCCTAATATTTATAAAAATATCAAGCGCGTTGATTTCGTGAAGGGTGAGCATGGATTCGTGGATATAAAGACCACGGACGGGAAATCGATCACGATCGATAAAATGCGATTGAATAACGGAAGTAGGATTCGGTTTTCCGAGTTGCCGGAGGGGCACGTGTTGGTTGAGGTCGTGGATGGCATGTCGGTGGGAAAGGCGTTTATCTGGTTTAAATTGAATAGCGTGAAGTTGCATCGGGATACAGGGGATTTGGTTTTCGATTATGATCGGGATCACACGTTGAAGACGTTTAATTTGGGGAGAGATATATTACAATAGAACATGAAATGGTTATTTTAATTTAAAATTTGGAAGAGATGAAAAAAATCGTAATGTTAGCCATGTGTATGTGCGCGTACCTTGGTTTGTTTGCTCAAGAAGGATCGGGTAAGGATGTTATTTTAGTTGATTATTTCACGTATACGGAAAGTATTGGTGATTCTTATCCGACGACTTTGCGGCATGCTGTCATTGGGGGCTTGCAGGCAACCGGGCGTTTGGTGATTATTGATGCTGATGCAGAGTCCGGTTTGAAGTTGGAGAAGGATCGACGTAATTCGGAAGAGGCGATGGGGGATGCGACGGCTCGTCGGAGCGAGATGAAAAAGTTGGGGGCTAATTACATGTTGAAGATTCATGTGACGCAAATGGATGCTTCCCAGGAAAAGAAGGATGACGGTTCCACGTGGTATAGCGGTTTGATTAATTTCACGTTGACTTTGGTAAACGTGGAGGATGGTACGGTGAAAGTGAGCAAGCCTTTTAATTATGCAGGTTTGAACGCAAAATACGGGGACACGAAGGAGGCCGCTATTACAGCTACCATCGATTACGTGAAGATATCCATGAAAAAATTCGTGAATGATAATTTTGATTTGAAAGCAAGTATTGTTGCTATCGAGAATGTGGATAAGAAGAAAGGTGCTGTATCTCTCTATATTGATTGCGGTGAATCTATGGGGGTGAAAAAAGGTCACACGTTTATCGTGAGGGTTGAGAAACAGGTGGCGGGAAAAACGCTTTACACGGAAATCGGCAGGGTTAAAGTTGATGAAGTTCAAGGGGATGACATGTCTTTGTGTAAAGTAACCAAAGGTGGGGTGGAGATTCAAAAAGCGGATCAAGATAAGAAAAAAATGGTTGTAACTTATAAACCATCTGTTCTTGATGGGGTTGGATCTTCTATTAAGGAGGGGCTTAAGTGATACTATTTTAATACTCGTCAGTCGATTTTTGTTTTTCAAAGGGAAAGGATGTGTTTATTCACGAGTTGTCCCTTTGGGAAGCAGAAATCTTGAATTATGTACGAGTGAAATTTTGTTGGTAGGTAAAAACGGTAAATCGCGTTTCAGATGAAAAAGTGGTATTTGTCATTATTGTTCTTGTTTGTGTTTTATGGCATGAAAGGACAATCTTATTCGGGAGATGTGGAATTTTTGAGTAATATTCAGGGGGTGATTGTCGTGCGTGCGACCGGAATTCACGAGAAGAAGAAGGAGGCTTCGGAGATGGCTATCAAGTCGGCTTTTTATGCTTATTTTTTCTCGGGTATATCGGGATTGAATAACGGGCTTCCGTTAATAGGAGAGGGTGGACAAGAGAAGTTTAAAGATTATTTCAGCCGTTTTTTTGAAGGGGGAAGGTATTTTAATTTTGTTCGTAAGGAGGAGTTGATGGAAGAGCCGGAGAGGTTGCGTTCGAAAGCTTATAAAGCAGTTGTCCGGTTGACATTCTCGAATGATGCTTTGTTGCGGGATATGGAGATGAATCAGGTCGTGTTGACCCGGACGGATGTAGTGCCGAAAACGATAGAATTACCGTCGATTATGGTGGTTCCTTATCGGAAAGGAAATGAAACTTTTGCCGATTTGTTACAAGGTGATTCGGATCGTCGGGTGGCCGTATCCGTGATCCAAAAGAGTTTTATTAACAAGGGGGTAAATACGAATGATTTCGAAGCTAAGTACCGGAGTATTGAGCGTAGAGCTCTGCATCAGGCAGACTCTCGAACTTCTCCTGACGCGGAATTGTTGAAAAATTCAGGTTCGGATGTTTACGTGGAAGTTGATCTTATTAAAGATATTACGGCGGAAGGTGCTCGCGTTACGATGAATTTAAAGGCATACGAGACTTCTTCGGGAGCAACCTTGGCCTCTGAAACCTATATATCCAATCGTTTTAAGACGAACGCGACGGATAAGTTGTGTTATTACGCGATTCAGGATGTGGAAGATAGTTTTTTAAAGCAGGTCGTAGCCGCTTTGGCGGAAAAGGAGAGCAAAGGGAATGCCGTGGTGTTGGATTTTTCTTTGTCCGGGACGGCTGAGATAGATTTTGATACAGAAGTGGGAGATATGGGTTTCCCGTTGAGTGACGTGTTACGGATGTGGGTAAAGAAAAATGCTAAAGGTGGTAGTTATCATATACAGGGAGCCACGGCCGAGAGTGTGATTTTTGATAGGGTGCAAGTACCTAACCGTTCGGATCGTGAGGAAGTAATGGATGCAAATGATTTTGCTTTGAGTCTTCTTCTCTATTTAAAGAAGCAAAATGTGAATTGCGAGAAAAAAGTTGAAGGGAATACGATATATATCAAGATTATTAAATAAAATGAAATTGTGGCTATGAGGTATTTGCTGGGGGTGTTATTATTTTGTTTGCTTGGAAATTTGGAGGCTCAAGAGCGTCCGGATTGGGTGAAGCAGCGTCCGGTGTCGTCCATGCACTACATTGGGATAGCGTGTGTGTCGAAGAGTGAGAAGGATTACATGCAGAAGGCGAAACAGCAGGCGTTGAATGATTTGATCTCGGAAATCAAAGTGAACGTGGCGTCGACTTCTTTGTTGCATACGTTGGAGGAAAATGATCGAGTCTGGTCGGAGTACGAGGAAAGTATTCGGGTGGAGGCGAGAGAGAGCGTGGAAAACTTCAAGATGAGAGGTAGTTGGCAAAGTGATACAGAGTATTGGGTGTATTACGAATTGAACAAGTTCGATTACGAGGAGATGGTTGAGAAGCGCAGGGAAAAAGCGGTGCGGGAAGGATTTGATTATTGGTGGCAGGGTGAATCTTCGCGAAACAGGGGGGATTTGACGATAGCGTTAGCGTGTTATTTGAAAGGTTTAGAGGCGATACGCCCGGCAATTAACGAAGATTTGATTTGCAGCGTGGAGGGAAAGGATATGGATGTCGGGCACGAACTTTATAATTCTTTGTTGAATTTATTTCGAGGAATAACTATCAGGACGACTCCCGGGACGGTGGAGGGAAGGGCTTTTCAAGGAGTAGACGCTCCGGTTTCCGTACACGTGGAGCGTGAGGGTGTTCCTTTGAGGAACGTGGCGTTGTCTTGCCAATTTGTTTCAGGAGACGGGGTGTTGTCAAAAGAACTGGTGACGGATGAGTCCGGTAACGCGGATTTATACATTCGAAATATAACTTCCAAGGAACCGGGTCAAGAAATTGCTATTGTTTTGAACAAGTCGTTGTTTGCCTCGTTGGAGAAAAGCGTGTACAAGGGGATGTTGAAGAGCGTGCAGGAGGTTATGCCCCAAGGGCGGGTGAACGTGAGTGTCAAGAAAATGTCGGTGAAAGCTTTTTTGGAAGTAAAAGATGGTGCGGATCAGGTGTTGAAACGAGTGGTTTCCAGTTTGTTGACGAATAGTTATTTTGATTTGGCAGAATCACCCTCTCAAGCGGATGTTTTGGTGTTGGTAAAGACTGAATTCCGTAAGGGGGAGGAAATCCCTGGGGAGATGTATAATCTCACGGCATATTACACGACGGTGAATATTGATATCGTGAATAACCGGAGTAACGCGGATATTTTGCATTACGGGATTGATGAAATGAGGAGTTTGGCTCCGGCTAAAAATTCGTTGACGGCAGCCAGAAATGCAGCGATGACGAGTGTTTCAAAACGTTTGCGCCAGGAGTTGGAGAAGGAACTGAAAAGAATGAATATCGATATGTTGGGAGATATTAATCCTAATCCCGATCGTTTGAAGAAAAAGCCCGTGGCGAATGTGAAGCCGGACGTGAAGGTTGATGCGAAGCCGGACGAGAAAAAGCCTGTCATCGTGGTGAAAAAGCCCGCAAGTAAGGAACCCGAGTACGCGGAGGGGGAGTTGATCCCGAATTTGTTCGTGCGTTACGTGGGAAAAAAGGATTACGGGGATAAGACAATTTTGAGTTTGAAGGTCATAAACAGATTGGGGGATGATTACAACATGAACTTGATTCGTTATGACGTGAAGGTTGTTAACGAAAAAGGGGAAGAGGTGAAAATCGAGCGGATGAGGTTGGGATCTTCTGAAGATAGTCATCGGGTATCGGCCACGATTGTTCCGGATGTTGAGATGTCATTGGTTTTGGAAATGAAAAAGATACAGTCGGCTAAATTGATTCAAATATCGGATTCGAAAGGAACTGTAAAGTTGAGAAATTTGAAATAAACATAGATAATTATTATTTAAAAACGAAATGTTATGAAGAGAATTTATTATGTGTTGTCGTTGGCAGCATTGATTGCCGTGGGATGTGGAGGTCAGAAACAGTTGCTTAAAGAGGCTGAAACCGAGGTTAATATTCCTTGTTCCGGCCCGGAGTATCAGAGTTCAAAAGAGTATTTTAGGGCGAATGCTTACGCGTTGAGTACGGATATGATGATGGCCAAGAAGAAAGCGTTGGCTGAGGCTAGAGCAGAGTTGGCGACAGCGATGAACGCTACAGTGAAGAGAGTAACGGATAATTACGGCTCTTCATATCAGGTTGGGGAACAAGAAGAGGCGAAAGGTCGTTTTGAGGACATGGCAAGAATTGTTGTTAATGAAAAATTAACCGGGACTCGTGTTATTTGCGAAAAAATGATGAAAACTCCTGACGGGAAGTACAAGGCTTACGTGGCGATAGAGCTTGCCGGAGAAGAGATTGCCAAGGCCATGGATTCGCGAATAAAGAGTGATGAGAAGTTGCGCATCGACTATGAGTATGAAAAATTTAAAAAAGTTTTTGACGAGGAGATGGCTAATTTGGAAAAGGAGCAGAAGTAGGATTGAATGTGGTCGGCGGAAGGAAATTTTCTTTCCGCCGATGTTAACGTGTTTTATATGAAGTTTTTCAAGTTTTTCTCGTGTGCGTTGTTGTTGTCTGGGGTGACTTTGTCGGAAGCTCAAGAAAGGAGGACATATTCCCAAGTGCATGAATGGAGATCGGATTACCAGGAGGATTTGCCGGAATGGTTGTTTGGTTGTCAAGATTCGTTCTTTTGGGGAGTGTCTGATCCTTATTTGGTTCCGGATGTTGCCAGAGAACAAGCTTTGCAGCGTGCCTTGTTTTTGTACGCTTTGCGGGAAGGGGTTGAGGTTCGGATGTTGCAGGATTATTTTCTAGTGACCGAGACGGATTACGGAATAGATAAGCAGAGTAATAAATTAATGTTACTCTTTTCCTTGAATTTTAAGGTCGAGGGGGTTGTTTACGAGGTGTTACACCAGCACAATTCCCGGTACGGGGAAGTTTATGTCGCAATCACGGTTAGGAAAGACACTTCTGGAACCGGATGTTTGTCTGGCGTTAGTGAGTTTATGCAGGTGGTGAAGGAAAATGATAAGTTTGATACGGGATACCGAATTTTGCTAAATATGAAAGCTTCTATGTTTGATGTTGTTGACAGTACATTTTTTTTGAATAGTGGGAATGTTGATGTGTGTCGGATTGTGTCTCGAATAAATGATGAGTTTTTGTATTTCCCTAAGGATTGTTATCGTTATAGAGGCTATCCACCCGGGGAGGATCAAGAAAAAGGGAGGTGTATGCAAAATAGTTTTTGGTGTGCGCAATTGGAGTCGCTATTGTTTGTTTTGTCAGAACATGTGTTTGATGCTATCAACGTGAAAAATACGGGGGAAATATATGGCTCGCAAATCAAGGAATTGAAGCGAGAGGTCGTGAAGGATTGTGTTCGCGTATTTATGGATGGATGTTATGTTCGAGATAATCGTTTGGGGATTGATTGGCGTGTGGTAGGTAGTTTTAATTAGATGATTTATTAATTTTTCAATAAAACTAAATTTATGGGAATTCTTTTTATCATATTGGGGATTGTTGGATTGTTATACGCAATCTTTTGGGTGTTTAAGTACGAGTTGATTGTACGATGGTTTAATAAATGGGCCAAGGTTGATTTTGTTCCCGAGAAACGTTGGAATAAACTTTTACTTCACGGTGTCGGTGCCGTAGTAGGAAGTTCGCTGCTTGTTGCCTTGTTTTCTTTGTTAGTGACTGCTATTTTTGTGAATAAAGACACACCTACAAATGAGCTATCTCCAATTTGGGGGATTCTTTTTATGGTACTTAATTTTGGAGGTGTTTTTGTTTATGCTTATCTATACGTTCGTTATCGGGTGAGTAAACGTGCGATTTCGAAACGTCAAGCCGTGTGGGAAATGATATATGCCGTGTTGTCGATTTATGCTGTTGCTATTTCAATATATTTGGCTATACTCGCAATATATGTGTTTTTGGCTCTTTGTGTGATCTATTTTGCATTGAATATTGCTTTTGGAAGGAGTGTCAAGGTCAAGACCACGGGGCTTTTTTCAAGGGAAAAGAATTTGCATGAAAATATGGATGGGACGTATTCCGATTCTGCTGGGAATACCTATATACGGAGAGGTGATAAGTTTTATCGCATATGAGGTTCTAATCGGGCTTTGCTGAATAATACGTTGAAATGTTAAATTGACGTGAGCTATATCGAGCTCACGTTAATTGTGTGGTAAACGGGGGTGTGTGAAAGACGTAATTATGGATGAGGCTTGTAAAGTTATAGAAATTGCTGCTTTGGTGAATTATTCTGTTGGAAGAGTGATTTTCGGTTGTTATTTGTTTTTTAATCCGGAATAAATTTTGTGTTACAAGCCGTTCACGAGTTTGTAACCTCGTGCAAATTCGTTTTGAATGGCTATACTTTTATCTGCTTTCAGTTTTTTGTTCAGCAGGCAGACGTATCTTGTGAGGGCTTTTTCTTTGTCCGAGGTATAGATGCCCCAGAGTGTTTCGCACATTTCCACGGTGGAAATCACCTCGTTGATCCGCAGGCAGAATAACCATAAGATGTTTGATTCCATGCTTTTCAGCTCTTCTTTTTTGCCGGAGATGGAGAGTATCCGGTTGTTTTTGTTGAACGTGGTGTCGGGAGAAATACGGAAAAGGCCTTGTACTTTTTCCGTGTTTAGGCATTTGGTTCTGGCGATAGCCTTATCCAAGCGTGCCTTCACGTCGTCCACGCTACAACCTTTCACGAGATAATCGTCGGCACCTTCGTATAGGGCATGGTTGTGGTTGACGGAACTAAGAATCACGATCGGGATTTGGTCTCCTTTTTCCCGCACAAGGCGAATCAGTTCATGACCATCCTTTTCCGGCAAATCCATGTCTAGCAACAAGAGGTCCCACGTGCCGGTTTCGTATAGTTGCCATGCCTTATCCCCCTCCTTGGCAAGGGTTACCGCGTACCCGGCTTCTTCCAGGATTTCCATGTATATCATGGCGGCCGTGGTGTTGTCCTCGGCATAGAGTATGTTTATTTTTTCTTCCATTTGCGTAAGTATATAGTGAATGTACATCCTTTTCCCGGCGGGCTGTCTACCGTGATTTTTCCCTTGTGGGCTTTGATAACGTTGTAGACGTAGTTAAGGCCTAGTCCGTATCCTTTTTTGCCGGTAGAGTTTTTGTTTGCCTGATAGTATTTATTGAAAATATATTTTTGTTGTTTTTTGGGAATACCGGGGCCGTTGTCCCTTATTTCGATAACGAAGGTTCCTCTTTTTTGATAACAGATGACGGTGATCTGTGGCGTGTCTCCGCTGTATTTCACGGCATTATCCAAAATATTTTGAAGGGCTCCGAGTAGGTAGAAATGTGACGCATAAATGGTTTCGGATTCAACGAGATAGCGCAAGTTTAGCTGGATGTTTTTTTGTCCGTGGTTGGCGAGGTGTTGCTTCTCGAATAACGAGAGGATCTCGTTTTTCAAGTTAAATTCGTCCCGGTTGATGTTCAGGTGGGCCAATCCGCTTAACGTTTTAAGTAATTGCTGGGAACTGGTTTTCAGTTGGCTGGCTTCTTCTTGTATGAGCCGGATTTTCATTCGTCCTTTTTCGTCATCCTCGGCGATGGATTTCTTTTCAATAAGTTCAGTCAAGGTTATGATGCTTGCGAGGGGTGTTTTCCAATCATGCACGACTTGTTTGATCATTTCTTCCTGGAGGCGGGATAGATGTTGTTGTGCGTGGGACAGGTATAGTAAGCCCAGAATGAGCAGTAGGGTTAGCGCAACTATGGTGAGAAGGTCCTGCCACGATCTCTCTAAAAAGAAGGAGATCGGAAAATTGTAATAAATGGCCAAGGATTCGCGGGAAGAATTATTTATCGGGTAAATTTTTCCCCGTGTTATGTCGGATGTGCGTGTTTGGTTGCCCCGGAACTTGGCAATCGTTTGACGTGTGCTGTCTAACTGTGCGATGGCGAAATGGACGGCATTGGGAGTTTGGACACGTAACGCACTGTCCAGTGTCGATAAAAGATGGGTTTGTTTTTGGACAGAATCTGTTTGCAGGAGTTCCATGTACGGGGGAATAACGGATTCTATTATAGAATCCATGTGTATTTGCCAACGTGTTTTGACGGTTTCGTATAATTTAATTCCGGAGAATAATTGGTTGATCCACAATAAAATGAATATCGTGAACGTGATGTAGCCTATTATTCTTAAATCGTGTTTCATTCACTTTCCTTTTGCCTTTCCAGCATGCACGTTTGTTGAATGGTTGCTGTCATGTGGACGAGACGAAATTACGTATTTAGAATTGATTTAACAAGGAGTTGTATCCGAGCGATATGCAAGATGTGAAATTTTACAATAGTTTTACAATAATTCGGGGAGGTTTTCTAGAATGGAGTTCGTTATGTTTGTAATGGTAAAATAAATCATGAATCAACTAATACTTAAATCGTATGATAACTTTAGAGAATATTAATAAAACGTTTTACACGAGCGAGGTGGAGACACGGGCATTGGAAGATATTAACCTGACGGTGGAGAAAGGTGAGTTTGTGGCTATCATGGGACCTTCGGGGTGTGGAAAGAGTACGATGTTGAATATTATGGGGTTGTTGGATAAGCCGACGAGTGGTTGGGTGATTATTGATGATGTCCGGGCGGATTCTTTGTACGATAGGGATATGGCGAGGATTCGTAACCAGAAGCTGGGGTTTATTTTCCAAAGTTTTCATTTGATTCCGTCGTTGAACGTGTTGGATAACGTGTTGCTGCCGATGTTGTATCGCCGGGGAAGTTCTGCATCGGCCAATAGGAAAAGGGCGCTGGAGTTAATTGAAAAGGTGGGGCTGACACATCGGTTGAAACATTTCCCCTCGCAGTTGTCCGGGGGACAGTGCCAGCGGGTGGCGATAGCGAGAGCGTTGATCGGGCAGCCAAAAGTGATTCTGGCGGACGAGCCGACGGGAAATTTGGATAGTAAGATGGGAGCGGAGATCATGGATTTGCTCGTGCAACTGAACCGAGAGGGAACGACGATCGTGATGGTGACGCATGATGAGAGATTGGCAGAGGAAACCGGGCGGATTATTCGTTTGTTTGACGGGAAATTAGTGTTATGAATCGGTGGAAAAATTATATTATCCCGGCGTTCTACCATATCCGACACAACTTATCGTTCGCGATTTTTTACGTGTTGGGTACGGCGTTGGCGTTCGTGTTTATTGCGATCGTGCTGCAACTCGTTTATTCTGTTGTTGGTAA
>ENA-UEQW01000946-UEQW01000946.1-human-gut-metagenome-genome-assembly--contig:-NODE-946-length-25925-cov-5.294800_pt1 | contig 25925 bp, 19 predicted proteins | sample MGYA00242947_ERZ507947 | MGnify/ENA primary metagenome ERZ507947 (study PRJEB26167, sample SAMN06115421) | human gut metagenome | host: Homo sapiens | place: China:Guizhou | collected 2015-03-17... | reverse complement strand
AGATGGAAACAAAAAGACAGGATAACGAGACAAATATAGAGGAAAAACAGAAAAGTTCGGGTGCAGCACGGGAAATCCTAAGCTGGGTTCTGACTTTCGCATTAGCAATCGGAGCGGCATTTCTGATCAAAAATTATCTGATCATCAATGCGGATGTGCCGACAGGATCAATGGAAAATACGATCATGCCGGGAGATCGTCTGATCGGAAACCGTCTGGCATTTTTAAAGAGCACACCGGAGCGGGGGGATGTTGTGATCTTCCATTATCCGGATGACGAGGAAGAACTTTATGTAAAAAGGGTCATTGGACTGCCGGGAGAGGAAGTCCGCATCGAGGACGGAAAGATTTATATTGATGGAGATGAGACACCGCTTGAGGAAGATTATTTAAAAGAAGAATGGACAGTGGCGACGGGACCATATTTATTTGAAGTGCCGGATGACTGCTATCTGGTTCTTGGAGATAACCGTAATGATTCCTGGGATGCGCGTTACTGGGATAATAAATATGTAAGCATTGATAAGATACTCGGTAAGGGTGAAGTCATTTACTGGCCGCTGCAGGATATCAGAAAAATTAAGTAGAAAATTTATAAAAAAGAGTTTGACAGACAGAAGGTAAACATCAGGTGCAGGGGGGCAGACATGATAACATTTCTTTCAAAGTTTTTTATCAGGGAAAAAGAGGATAAAGCGAAAATCAGGCAGGAGTACGGAATGCTTTGTGGTATGGTGGGGATTTTTTTAAACATCCTGCTTTTCTGTGGTAAATTTTTGGCAGGGACGATCAGCCGCTCGATCGCTGTAACTGCAGATGCATTTAACAACCTGTCTGATGCAGGATCTTCGGCAGTCACACTGATCGGATTTAAGTTAGCCGGGGCAAAACCGGACCCGGAGCATCCGTTCGGACATGGACGGATTGAATATGTGTCGGGACTGGTCGTTGCGGCAGCTATCCTTCTGATGGCATATGAGCTGATCCGTGATTCGCTGGTAAAGATCATTCATCCGGAAGAAACCGAGTTTTCCGTAATGGTGGTTGTGATCCTTATTGTTTCGATTCTCGTAAAATTGTATATGTATCTTTATAACAGCGGGGTGGCAAAAAAGATTGATTCTGCGGCAATGAAGGCAACAGCAACCGACAGCCTGAGTGATACCTGTGCAACGGCAGTGGTACTTGCAGCAACTTTGATCGGACATTTTACAGGGCTTTATGTGGACGGCTATTGTGGTGTGCTGGTGGGTGTATTTATCTTGTGTGCAGGCATTGGTGCAGCAAAAGATACGTTAAATCCACTTTTGGGACAGCCACCGGAAGAGGAATTTGTACAGAAAATTGATCAGATCGTAATGGCACATGAGGAGATATGCGGGATTCATGATCTGATCGTGCATGATTATGGTCCTGGAAGACAGATGGTGTCGCTGCATGCGGAAGTTCCGGCAGAGGGAAATATCTTAGAGATACATGATATTATTGATAATGTTGAAAATGAATTAAAAGAAAAGTTAGGCTGTGATGCGACGATACATATGGATCCGATCGTGACATCAGATGAACATGTCAGTGAGATGAAAGCTGCAGTGACATCCATTATCAAGGGAATCGATGAGCAGATCAATATGCATGATTTCCGTGTTGTGACGGGGCTTACACATACGAATATTATTTTTGATGTTCTGATACCATATAAATTTCATATACAGGATGACGAGCTGGTTGCACGCATTACATCACAGGTGAGAGATCGTCTTGGAAATAACTATTATGTCATTATAAAAGTCGATCATTCTTATGTATAAAAGAGCAGGGTAATTCAGGTTTTTACAAAGGAGAAGCGTATGCAGACACAAAACAGGGAACTGATCCTTTTGGTAGATGATGATCCGGGTAATCTGAAAAGAGCACAGACAATTCTTGGGGAAGAATTTCGAATTTCTGCGACTACATCCGGGAAAATGGCATTATCACTTCTTTCAAAAGTGACGCCGGATCTGATCCTTCTGGATGTAAATATGCCGGAAATGAACGGATTTGAAACACTGACAAAGATTCGCGAACTTGAAAATGGAGCTGCGATACCGGTTGTGTTTCTGACCGGTGATAATGATGCGGAGACAGAGACAAAATGTTTTGAAGCAGGGGCGATGGATTTTGTCGGAAAACCATTCGTCTCACAGGTATTAGTAAGCCGTGTGAAACGGATTCTGGAGAATAAACAGTATCAGAATCATTTAGAAGATATGGTTGCATCACAGGTTGCCCAGATCACGCGCATGCAGGATGAGGTGATCACCGGTATCGCAAACCTGATCGAAAGCCGTGACAACAGCACAGGACTTCATGTAAAAAATACGCAGAACTATGTGCGGATTCTGACGAGGGCGCTGCGTGAGCGGGGACTTTATGCAGATATACTTGATTATAATTATGAACTCAATACGGTAAAAGCATCGGTACTTCATGACATTGGAAAAATTAAGACGCCGGATGCAATCCTTTTAAAACCGGGAAGACTTACTGACGAGGAGTTTGCTGTCATGAAAAGGCATACCGTAGATGGCTGTGAGATCATTGACGGGATCATAGGAACTGTGGAACATGAGGAATATGTGGATATTGCCAGAAAAATAGCAAGACACCATCACGAAAGATGGGATGGTACAGGATATCCGGATGGATTAGCCGGGGAGGAGATTCCGTTATGTGCAAGGATCATGGCGCTTGCAGATGTTTTTGATGCACTTTATCAGGAACGGTGTTACAAAAAAGCAATCCGTCCCGCATCGAAAGTATTTGAAATAATAAAGGAAAACAGCGGTTCCCAGTTTGATCCGAACCTTGCAGAAATTTTTTGTGAATTACAGCAGAAAATTACGGATGTCAGTGAATGAGGGGAAACGTTATGAAAAGAGAAATCAGGAAAGACAGAGCGGGACTGATCCCGTACATACTTTATACCATATATACGGTTTATATGGTAATGGCAGCAGTTTACTTAAAATGGCCTAGCTGGGTAGCTGCAGTGGTAGTCTGCGGACTTTTGGCAAGCATCGGGCTTCGGATTCTGTTAGGACGATCCGCAAAACTGGCAAAATTATTTTGTTCGGTAATGATCTGGATGAACATTATTTTATATACAGTTTTTACGGATGGATCGTCTCTTACCATGGCAACGGTTGCGGCAAGTGTCGTGATGTTGTCTCTTTTTGATCAGATCGAGATTAATTATATTTCGTTGGCAGCAACGCTTCTTTTGTTTGGTCTTGATACATTCCTGTTAGATAAAGTTAATTATGATAATCCGGTACGGGAAATGGAATTTTTTATGCAGTTTCTTGCGATCATCATCCTCGAACTCATGGAAAATAAACAGTTAAAGAACCGTATACAGCATGAAATCGAACTTGACGAGGCAATGCGTGAACTTGAAGAAGCGGAACATGCAAAAGATGATTTTATGGCAAATATTTCACATGAGATCCGCACACCGTTAAATTCGATCATCGGAATCGGCTCAGAGTTACTGGATGCGAAAGTGGATGATACGACCAAAGAGCAGTTATATGATATTACGGTCGCAGGCAGGAATCTGATGTCCTTAGTGTCTGATATTCTGGATTTCTCAGAACTTGAAAATGATACTATGGAGCTTGTGGAGGAGCCTTATAATATCACATCTGTGATCAATGATGTGGTAAATATGGCACATGTGTGGAATAAAGAAAAGAATCTTGAGATCATTGTGGATTGCGAGGCAGATATCCCGAATAATCTGCTTGGGGACAGTCAGAAGATCTACCGTATGATTTTAAATCTGATCAACAATGCGATCAAGTTTACGGATGCCGGAGGTGTCATTTTGTTTGTTGGCGCCCGCAAGGAACCATATGGTATCAATCTCATGGTGAAGGTAAAAGACACCGGAATCGGCATGAGTGAGAAAAATATAGATGCACTGGAAAATACATACAATCAGGTAGATACAACACGCGACAGACGAGCCGGAGGTGTTGGTTTAGGACTTGCGATCTCACGCAAAATGATCGCAAAGATGAATGGACATATGCATATCGAGAGTGTTCCTGATGTGGGGACAACCGTTTCCATTATCATACCGCAGAGAGTACTGACGGATATGCCGCTTGTATCTGTACGTGATGCAGGGGATAAAAAGATCGTTTTTTATATGAATCTCGAAAGATATCGCTTTGGGCAGCTTCGTGACGGTTATCTTGAATGTATACAGAGGATGATCGATCAGCTTCATGTAGATGCTGTGCGCTGCTCTACGATGCATGAGTTAAAGAACCGTATCGAACATGAAACATTTCAGTTCCTGTTTGTTGCGGATGTGGAATATTTTGAGGAACAGAGTTACTTTGACAGCCTGACCGACAAAATGAAAGTAGTTGTCATGGCAAACAGGGATTGTGATCTGCAGAAAGTCGGATCAGAAGTACAGCTTATTTACCGCCCAATCCATGTGTTCTCAATTGCCACTGTTTTAAATGGCGAAAAACTTCAGCAGGATGCTTATGATGAAAGGTGGCACCATGACAGATTCCGCATAAAGGGAGCAAAAATTCTCGCTGTGGATGACAGTGCCATGAATTTAAAAGTTGTTTCAAGCCTGCTTAGCCATTATGGAATTACGATCGATACGGCACTAAGCGGCAAAGAAGCCATAGAGAAAATAAGTGACAGAAGCTATGATCTTGTGTTTATGGATCACATGATGCCGGAAATGGATGGTGTGGAATGTATGCACAGGATTCATGAACTGCCGGGATTCAGGGAGAGAAAGATACCGGTCATAGCACTGACTGCCAATGCGATAGGCGGAGCCAGAGAGATGCTGATAAGAGAAGGATTTGATGATTTTGTTGCGAAACCGATTGAAAAGTCAGCAATGGAACGTGTCCTCCGCAAATATTTAAGTGCATTTATTGAAAAAGATACAGGGGAAGCAGAGAAAATATCTGGTCAGTCCAAAGAGGAACAGAGTAGAAGTAGTGAAGTATCCGGTGAGTCAGAAGAAAGACAGAATGGAAGCAAGGAAGTATCCAGCGGGTTATCAGAAGAAGAGAATTTTGAGGTGGCAGGTATTGATCATAAGTTAGGACTTTCCTATTTTGACGATAATGAAGCGGATTATATGGAGATCGTACAGTGTTTTTATGAACAGGGAAGAAGCCAGATCCAGACACTGCAGGAGTTGTATGATAAAAAAGACTGGGAAAATTATAAGATCAACATACATTCTCTGAAAGGACAGAGCCTGACGATCGGCGCAAAAGATCTTTCTGCAAAAGCAAAGAGAATGCAGGAAGCATGTGAGCATAAAAATGAAAATTATATCATACAAAACCATGTGGAGCTGATAGCAGATTATTGTGCGATTCTCGATGGACTGTCAAAATATGTAACGGCAGAGGGAGAAGAACAGACCTTGCTACAGAAATTAGCGGCTGCGATCGATAATTTTGATCAGGAGGAGGCAATACAACTGCTGGAAAACGTAAAAAATGAAGCAGGCAGTTCACTGACGGATTCGGATGCACAGATCATCACTGATATGACAGAACAGATTGAACTGTTTGATTTTATCAGTGCAGCAGAAACATTAAAAAAATGGAGAGGTGACGTGCAATGAATAAGTTAAGTGACAGAATTATCCGGGTACTGATCCGGAAAGATGTTTCCATTCATGCACAGTTATTCCGGTTTATGTCACTGCTTGGAACGATTGCAATGGCAGTAGGCGGAGTTTATACGCTTGCCGAAGGGATGGAAATAAAAAATGTTATTGCATTGTTTGCCGGGGCATTTTTTATGGGAGTGCTTTTCTGGGCGGGAAAGAAATTTAAGCAATATGATATCTGTTCCTTTATTCTGATGCTGGGACTGAATGGGATTTTCCTGCCGGTTACATTTATGCGTTCCGGGGGTTTAAAAAGCGGTATGCCGCTCTGGTTTGTACTCGGTTTTATCTCTCTCTTTTTTCTGCTTCGCGGAAAAGGTCTTATCGCGGGAACAGTCATAACAATCATTGCAGATGCGGTCTGTTTTTATATAGCGATGGTTTATCCGGAGAAAATTGTTTATATGGAATCAGAATCTGTGGTTAACGTCGACATTATCATAAGTACTGTTATAACTGTTTTTCTGACCTGTGCATTTATGTTTATTCAGATCACACTCTATGAGTATCAGCGAAAAGAAAATGAAAAACAGCAGGCAAAGCTAGTTGCTGCAATGAATACACAGAGCCGTTTTCTTGCCAATATGAGTCATGAGATCCGTACGCCGATTAATACGATCATAGGGTTAAATGAAATGACACTGCGGGAGGAGAATCTGTCGGACGATATTATTGAAAATGCCAATAATATCCAGAGCGCAAGTAAGATGCTGTTATCCCTGATCAATGATATTTTAGACCTGTCGAAGATCGAGGCTGGAAAAATGGAGGTTGTTCCGGCACGTTATGAGACAGGTAAGCTTTTCAGTGAGATCGTAAATACGACCTGGATACGTGCACATGAGAAAAATCTGGAGTTTTGTGTCAACGTATCCGAAAAACTGCCGTCAATGTTATACGGCGATGAAATGAGGATCAAACAGGTTCTGACGAATATTTTAAGTAATGCGATCAAGTACACGCAAAAAGGATCTGTTACGTTGTTTGTGGAAGGGGAGCAGACAGGGACGGATGAAATCCTTTTAAAAATGTCCGTGATCGATACCGGTATGGGAATCCGGCAGGATGATATGAAATATCTGTTTGACAGTTTTAAACGGGTCAATGAGGGCAATACGAAAGGAATCGAAGGGACAGGACTTGGACTTTCCATCTGCAGCCAGCTCGTAAATCTGATGGGCGGTCAGATCACGGTTGACAGTATTTATCAGAAGGGTTCCACTTTTACGATCACGATTCCACAGAAGATCGTGAATGCTGCACCGCTTGGAAATCTCAACTACAACAGTTCATCGAGACATCAGAGGTCTTCCTACAAAAAGAGTTTTGAAGCTCCGGAAGCAAAAGTACTTGTTGTGGACGATAATGATATGAATCTGCTTGTTGCCAAAAAGCTGCTCCGGGAGACAAAAGTCCAGCTTTCCTTAGCACACAGCGGAATGGAATGCTTAAAGCTGACGGCGAAAAATAATTATGATGTGATCTTTATGGATCATATGATGCCGGAAATGGATGGAGAAAAAACCATGGATCTGATACGCAATCAGGAAGGCGGATTCTGCCGGAAAACACCGATTATCGCCCTGACGGCAAATGCAATGTCAGGAGCGGAAGAGAAGTATCGTAAAATGGGATTTTCCGATTATCTTGCGAAACCGATCAATGGCATTCTTTTTGAGGCAATGCTGCTTCGTTATCTGCCGAAGGAGCGTATTGAATATATGGTTGCTCCGGATGAGATCAGTGAAATGGACGGATTCCGTATTTTAGGGCAGAAGAAAAAACAGAAACTGATCATCAGTACAGATAATGTGGTAGATCTGCCGAATGATGTGGTAAGGCAGCTTGGAATACCGATGATGCATTATTTTGTAAACACGGAATACGGTCATTTTGAGGATATGGTGGAAATCCATTCGGACAGCCTGCTTTCTTATATTGAAAAAGATCAGTATGCAAAATCAGAAGCACCGACAGTCGGGGAGTATGAGACATTTTTTGGAAATCTGCTTGAGGAGACAGAGCAGGTGCTTCACATCTGTATTGCTTCCGGATCGGGAAAGGGATTTGAGAATGCAGGAAAGGCAGCAGCCGGATTTTCCCATGTGCAGGTCTATGATTCGGGACATTTATCCAGTGGCACAGGACTGATGGTAATGCAGGCGGCAAACATGTCATTGAAAAACAGGGATATGGATGAGATAATACAGAAGTTAGATGAGATGCAGAAAAAAGTGCAGACAAGTTTTATACTTGACAGTTCTAAGCAGCTTTACCGCAGCGGGCTCTTAAATAAGCAGGTTTGGAAACTGACAGAGATGCTGCAGTGTCATCCGGTTTTGTCACTGCACAAAAAGAAAATAGTGCCGTCTGCGATCTTTTTTGGTGATACGGAGAATGTTTATAAAAAATATATTCGTGCGCAGATGGCGCGGTTTGCCTCCATTGATCAGAGAGTTTTGTTTATAACGTCTGCAGGGTGTTCAAAAGAGACGAAAGACATGATCTTAGAGGAAGTGCAAAAATATAAGCAATTCGATCAGGTATACCTGCAGGAGGCGTCGGCGGCAATCACGAGTAACTGCGGAGCGGGGTGTTTTGGACTTATTTATATGTTAGAGTAAGATTTTAATGGTGCTGTTTGCATCATAAATATAGTACGAAAGGAAGGATGAGGAATGAAAAGTGTAAAGAAAAAGATAACGGCAATGTTGTTGGCAATTCTTCTTATATTTAGCGGGAGCATGATCGCAGTGGATGTTATGCAGCCAGTCACTGTTGCAGCGGCATCTGCTGTAAAGCTGAATAAAACGAGCCTGACGATGACAAAGGGAAAGACATATCAGCTTAAGTTAAGACCGACTCAGAAAAAAGTGAAATGGTCATCTTCAAAGAAAACAGTAGTCAGCGTTTCAAAAAGTGGAAAACTGACTGCAAAAAAAGCAGGAAAGGCAACAATTACAGCAAAGGTCGGGAAAAAGAAATATACCTGCAAAGTAACGGTAAAAAATAAGCCGGCGGCTGTTCTGACAAAAGCAGATAAAGAGAAAGCAGAAGTTCTAAAGCTGATCAATAAAGAGAGAAAGGCGCAGGGAAAATCTTCTCTGAAAATGAATGATACCTTAAATGCTGCAGCAGATAAGCGGGCAAAAGAGCTTACACAGCTGTTTTCGCATACAAGACCAAACGGAGAGAGCTGTTTTTCTATTTTAAGTGAAAAGAAGTATCAGGTAAATTATCGCAGTGCAGGTGAAAATATTGCGGCAGGTTATACCGATGCAGCAGATGTTATGAATGGATGGATGAACTCACCGGGACATCGTGCTAATATTTTAAGCGATTCTTATGATCAGGTTGGAATCGGTTATTATTATGATGCGAATGCGCCATATCGTTATTATTGGGTGCAGATCTTTATGGGAAGCTGGTAAAAAAGTATTGACATTTTAAGAAAGAGTGTTATACTCGGACACATAAAAACAGAATATGATCTTCAGGGCAGGGTGAGATTCCCTACCGGTGGTATAGCCCACGAGCCGCAAGGCATGATTCGGTGTAACTCCGAAGCCGACAGTATAGTCTGGATGAAAGAAGATATGGATAAGCAGGATTGAAAGGATCGTTTTAAACGATCGGTAAGAATGCATACAAGGCTCTGGAATAGTTTTATTTCAGAGCCTTTTTGTTTGTGACAATAGAATTTCGCAGAGCGTGTATTCTATCGTCATGAATCAACAAAGATTGCAGACTCTGTCTTGCAGAAAGGGGAATGTATTCATGCAACAGGAAAGATATATGCGCCGTGCAATGGAACTTGCAGAACTCGGCAGAGGATGGACAAAGACAAATCCGGTGGTTGGTGCGGTTCTTGTAAAAGGGGACAGGATCATCGGGGAAGGCTATCATAAAAAATTTGGCGGACTTCACGCAGAGAGGGAAGCGCTGGCGGATTGCAGGAGCAGGGGAGAAGATCCGGCGGGAGCAGACCTTTATGTGACATTAGAACCGTGCTGTCATTACGGGAAAACGCCTCCATGTACACAGGCGATCATAGAAGCTGGCATCAGCCATGTGTTTGTCGGGGCGAAAGATATTAATCCACTTGTGGCGGGAGGCGGAATCCGGCAGTTAAGGGAGCAAGGCATCCTGGTGACGGAAGGAGTTTTACAGGAGGAATGTGAGTACCAAAATCGGGTATTTTTTCATTATATCCAGACAAAACTGCCCTATGTGCGGATGAAATATGCGATGACACTGGATGGAAAAATCGCGTCGGCATCCGGAAAATCGAAATGGATCACCGGGGAGGCGGCAAGAGAACAGGTACACCGCATGCGACATGAAATGACCGGAATCATGGTTGGGGCAGACACGGTAATCGCGGATGATCCAATGTTAAACTGCCGTTTGCCACAAACGAAAGACCCGGTCAGGATCGTTTGTGATACGACACTGCGGATACCGCTTAAGAGCCGTATCGTGCAGACCGCAGAGGAGCAGAAGACCATCATTGCAACCTGCTGTCAGGATGAAGCAAGGATCAGGGAATATCAGAAATATGCATGCCGGATCATAGTGACAGAGCGTGCGGATGGAAAAGTAGATTTAAAAGAACTGATGCGGCAGCTTGGAGCAGACGGGATCGAGAGTGTATTACTTGAGGGCGGTGCCATGCTGAACTGGTCGGCGTTAGAAGTCGGAATCGTCAATGAGGTGTATGCGTATGTGGCACCGAAACTGTTTGGTGGTGCAGCTGCCAAAAGTCCGGTTGCAGGAATGGGCGTGGATCATCCCGATGATGCGTACCATCTGGTCAATCAGAGGATACAGCAGGTGGGGGAGGACATTCTGATCACCGGGGAGCTGAAAAATAAATGAGAGGGAAATAGATACATAAGGTTTGAACATACCGTAAAAAGGCAGGGAGGGGAGGAAATTTGTTTACAGGAATTGTGGAAGAGGTCGGAAGAATCATAACAGCGGACCGGAAAGGCAATTCTGCCAGACTGAAAATAGAGGCAGAAAAAGTATTGGAGGATATCAAAATTGGTGACAGCATTGCCGTCAACGGAATCTGTCTTACCGTGACATCTTTTGGAAAAAACTATTTTACCGCCGATGTGATGCACGAAACGCTGCGGAGGTCATCGATTGGAGAAGCAGCGTCAGGCAGCCCGGTGAATCTGGAGCGCGCGATGGCGGCGAACGGCAGATTTGGCGGCCACATCGTGACAGGACATATTGACGGAACCGGAACGATCTGTGAAGTCATATCAGATGAGATCGCGATTTATTATTCCATTAAAGCGCCTGAGAAGATCATGCACTACATTGTTGAAAAGGGTTCTGTCGCGGTGGATGGGATCAGCCTTACCATTGCAGAAACGACACAGACCACTTTTATGGTGTCTGTTATCCCGCATACGGCGCAGTGTACGGTTTTGGCTCACAAAAAGGCGGGGGATAAGGTAAATCTGGAAAATGACTGTATCGGGAAGTATATAGAACATTTTTTGAACTGGAAGGAAGAAAAAATAACGGAGAGTAAGATCACGAAGGAGTTTTTATTTTCTAATGGATTTTGAAAACTCAGAAAAATCAAGTGAAAGTTCTTGCATGGAAAGGGAGAAGTATAATGAGAGAATTTGATACAGTGGAACAGGCATTAGAAGAATTGAAAAAAGGAAAGATCATTCTTGTGACAGATGATGAAGATCGTGAGAATGAAGGGGATTTTATCTGCGCAGCAGAGTTTGCAACGACAGAAAATCTGAATTTTATGGCAACACATGGAAAAGGACTGATCTGCATGCCGATGTCAAAGGAGATCTGTGAAAAATTAAGACTCCCGCAGATGGTGGCAGACAATACGGATAACCATGAGACCGCATTTACCGTATCGATCGATTATGTCGGCACAACGACTGGAATATCGGCGGAGGAACGCGGTATGACGGCAAGGCATTGCATCAGTGAGGATGCAAAACCGGAAGATTTTCGCAGACCGGGACACATGTTTCCACTGCTTGCAAAAAAGAATGGTGTGTTAGAACGTAACGGTCATACAGAAGCAACCGTTGACCTGATGCGTCTTGCCGGATTAAAAGAGTGTGGTTTATGCTGTGAGATTATGCGTGAGGACGGAACAATGATGCGTACAACAGAACTTATGGAACTGGCAGAAAAATGGAATATCTGTTTTATCACGATCGCGGCAATTCAGGAGTACCGCAAAAAACATGAGAAACTGGTAGAGTGCGCAGCAGTCGCAAAACTCCCGACAAAATATGGAGAATTTAAAGCGTATGGTTATCAGAATATTTTAAACGGGGAACATCATGTTGCGCTGGTAAAAGGTGAGATCGGAGACGGAGAGGATGTGCTGTGCCGTGTACACTCCGAGTGCCTGACGGGAGATGTATTCGGATCTTTGAGGTGTGACTGCGGGGAACAGCTTGCTGCGGCAATGGAACAGATCGAAAAAGAAGGCCGCGGAATCCTGCTTTATATGCGGCAGGAGGGAAGAGGCATCGGATTACTGAACAAGCTGCGCGCCTATACATTGCAGGAGGAAGGAATGGATACGTTAGAGGCGAACCTTGCGCTCGGTTTTGCGGGGGATGAGCGGGAGTATTACATCGGAGCACAGATTTTAAAAGATCTCGGTGTAAAAACGCTGCGGCTTCTGACCAATAACCCGGATAAAGTTTACCAACTGAAAGATTATGGCATGGAGATCAAAGAGCGCGTGCCGATCCAGATGAAGGCGACACCGTATGATCTGTTTTATCTGCGGACAAAACAGGAAAAGATGGGGCATATGCTTCGTTTTGAATAAGAGGATACATATTAAAATATCTATGGTGTCAACCTGACACCAACGTTATAAAAAGGAGATTAAAAAATGAACGTTTTAGAAGGAAAATTAACAGGAGCAGAGGACATTAAGATTGGGATTGTGGCAGCGAGGTTTAATGAATTTATCGTGTCAAGGCTGATCGGGGGTGCACTTGACGGGTTGAAGCGTCATGATGTACCGGAGGAGCAGATTGATCTGGCATGGGTGCCGGGAGCGTTTGAGATACCGGTGATCGCAGAGAAGATGGCGGCAAGTGGAAAGTATGATGCAGTGATCTGCCTTGGGGCAGTGATACGCGGGGCAACGAGCCATTATGATTATGTGTGCAATGAAGTTTCCAAAGGGATTGCAAGCGTTTCCTTACAGAGCAAAATTCCGGTTATGTTTGGCGTTCTCACGACAGATAATATTGAACAGGCAATCGAGCGTGCCGGAAGCAAGGCGGGAAATAAGGGATATGAATGCGCTGTGGGTGCGATTGAGATGGTGAACCTGATGCGTGTGATGAAGAACTAAAGAAGAGACCAGGCGGTGCCAGATGTTTCTGGATTCTAAGCTGCCTTAAAAATGGTTCGTTCCCGGATTCTAATTAAAAGGGAGCATCCCAAAGTTTGTGTAAACCTCCAAACTGATGTAAGATAAAATTACTCAGCTTGGAGGTTATTTTTATGGCAAGAAGAAAAGACAGCCCACAAAAAGCAGCAATGAGAGAAATTTGAAGATTTATCTTTAGAAATCATATCATCAATCACGCCAGTCTGCATCTGATTCCCATTTACATTCCGTAATCTGCATATTTGAAAATGTTGCCTTATATGAGCCTTCTGTCGGGCTGCATGCATATATTCCATAAGTAATTTTTTCTGCACCTTCCCACATATGGAAAATACGCATTTGTCTGAAATTTATGCCATCCTCACTGCATTCAATACAGTAGTCACTGTCCCTTCGTGAAAAACGATACCACATACTTTTAATATCAGAGGATATGTCTGTTGTTGCCCAGTCAGAATATCCATGATTGGTTACAACGCTTCCCAATCGCTGTATTTTTTTATTCTCATATTCTATAGATGCCTTAAACCAATTATCACTATTTAAATACATAGCCACACCACACTGGTCAAAACGACAGGTACTCTCGAATTCTGTTTTAACAATAAAAGAAAAGTACTTGTCCGTTGTTTCAACTTGAAATACTGGAGCATTATCATTTTGAAAACCATAATAAGTGCGTGCCCATAAGTCGGTACCCCTTTCTGTAAGAATTACAACTTTATCCTCACTAATTTGTACCTGCTTTGGTTGACGTATCCATTTAGGATTGTTTTTCAAAAATTCCATCTTTTTTCTCACTTTCTTTTTTATTTTAATAAGCAGCTATATTTAGTGCCTACTTTTCACTGTATTATAATTAGTAATTTTCTTTTGTCTTCTGCAAAGAATGACTCCTATAAGTAGCAACACTGGAAAAATAATTCCTGCCAAAATTCCCATCTTTAGGTTATCCCCAAAAGCTCCTGATACCATTCCAACCAATGTAGGACCTCCTGAACAACCTATATCTCCACCTAATGCCAGCAATGCAAACATGGCTGTTCCCCCTTTGGGCAAAGCTGCTGATGCCTTGCTGAAAGTTCCAGGCCACATGATTCCCACTGAAAGCCCACAGACAGCGCAGGCAATCAGATTTAATAGCGGAATCGAGAATAATGAAATCCCTAAATAGGATAAAATACATAAAAAACTACTATAAATCATAAAGTGTTCCAAATTGATACGGTCACCATACTTACCATAAAACAATCTTGATATTCCCATTAGAACCGCAAATGCCATCGGCCCTGCTAAGTCGCCGGCTGCCTTTGAAATTCCAAGACCTTTTTCTGCAAAAGCAGAGGCCCATTGACTTACTGCTTGCTCACTTGCTCCTGCACATATCATCATAATCAACAAAATCCAAAAAATTTTCATCCGAAACAATTCCTTTAATCCAAGTCCGGTATCTCCATCCTCAAGCAATGGTGCAATGGGAACCTTTGAAAAAACAAAAGCATTTCCAATTGGAATAACCGCCCAAATAATGGCTAATATTTTCCAGTTATCTATACCGACTACATAAAAGAACACTGTTGATATGAGTACAACTCCGGCGTGTCCCCAGCAATAAAAAGAATGCAACAGGCTCATTGCTTTTTCCTTATTGTCGGATGGGCAAGCCTCAACAACTGGACTGACTAGGACTTCCAAAAGTCCACCACCTACCGCATAGATCATTACAGCAATCAAAATTCCAATAAAGGAAACTGGTAAAATCTCTGGTAAAACTGTAAGAAGGAATAATCCTGCCGCTGCTAGAACATGAGCTATAATCATTGATATCCGATATCCTATTTTATCAACAAATCTGACAGAAAGAAAATCAACCAGTAGTTGTATCCCAAAATTAAAAGTCACTAACAATGTAATTTGGGAAATTGGAATATGATAGCATTTCTGAAAAAACAAAAAAAGCAGTGGTGTAAAATTATTAACGATAGCTTGTACAATATAACCTACAAAACAGGCTGTAATTGTCTTATTATATTGGCTTTTCATTTTGTCCTCCTCTAATAAATGTGATTATATCGTAAACTTTATATCTAGTCATTGTATAAAATCATATATTTATGGTACAATATAACAAATTTTATTATTTATGAGGAAATATAGCATGGAGACTTTTAAGATAACTACAGATGAAACACTACGAGAAACCATCCAGCATGGCAACAATCGTTATCCATTTGCATACTATCCTGATAATATTTGGAAATTTGACTTCCATCGCATTGACTGGCATTGGCATCATGAATTAGAATTTCTTTATACTGCTGAAGGTACTGCGCTCTGCCTTATAGGTACAAGTAAAATAGAACTACATAAAGGTTGCGGCATATTTATCAATAGCGGTGTCCTGCATCGTTTTGAAGCACAAAGCAGTACATTTGCACCTAATATTGTTTTTTCGCCAACCCTATTAGCACCCGAAAACAGCCTCATTTACGAAAAATATATTCTTCCTGTGATAAGCTCGTCTGTTCCATATCAAGTTTTCAGTCCATCCAACACATTTGGAAAACAGGTGCTACAACTTTTGTCGCAAATTTGTACTATTCAGGAAACTAAGCCGGATAATGAATTATGTACTATACAACTTTTATTTCAGCTTTGGAACATATTGCAAAAAAATATGGACTGGACTTCTGATTCTAACAGTATTCATCGATTAAATCACAAACAAGCAAGATTACAAGCTATGATGCAGTATATTCATGATCACTACATGGAAGAGATTACATTGGAGACGATTGCGGCATCGGCATCTATCAGCAAAAGTGGAGCTTTACACATTTTTCAAACTGGCATCCACTGTTCTCCGGTAGCATATCTAATTCAATACAGACTAGCACAGGCTGCTGAACAACTTTATATCACTCAAAAATCGGTTTCTTCCATTGCAGAAGAAACCGGATTTACAAGTTCCGGCTATTTCTGCCGGAAGTTTAGACAATATTATCATATGAGTCCAAATGAATACAGAAAGAAGAAAACAGAGGAAATTTCTTAATTTCTACTTTCTGTAATCATACAATATTTGGAGATGATGTTGTTTTTCGTTTTATTATCTGTATCAATTATGCTGACAATATACTATTTATGCATCATATTTACAATGTTCAAAAGATAAAAGTATTCTATATGCAAATGGATAGATTTATATATTTAATCTATCTGTTTGCAATTTTAATAATAACTCCTTGTATCCCGCCAGCCTTTCATATACCCGGGAGTTTGACAGTTGAATATTAGAAAATATACTCGCAGGTCGCATAAAACCTGCTTTTTTTGCGCCAATTTTCTTGTTTTACTATATTGCATTTTATTGCAATGTGTTGTATAATAAGCTATGGGAGGATTTTTGTATGCGAGTTACGACATCTAAATCAAAAAATTCAGAATCATTTTATATTTCGAAAGGTTACGTTAACAACAAAGGCGTCAGTACTTCTGTTATCATTCGAAAACTCGGAACACTGAAAGAACTCTTGCCTGAACATGGTCCTACCCGTGATGATGTCATGAAATGGGCCCGTGAAGAAGCAAGACTGGAAACACTGAAATATAAAAAAGAGCAGCAAACCAAATCTGTTCAGATAGCTTTTCATTCTGACCATAAACTGGATTATGACCAACAGGTCTTTTACCGTGGAGGGTATCTTTTTCCACAAGCTTTTTATTATCAGCTTCAGTTGGATAAGACCTGCCGAAAACTTCGGGATAAGCATAAATTCAAATACGATATCAATGCCATTCTTTCTGACTTGATTTATGCAAGGATTTTAGAACCAGCCAGCAAACGTTCCTCTTTTAAAACGGCTTCTGAATTTCTGGAAAAACCTTCTTATCAACTGCACGACATATATCGTGCTCTTGATGTATTAGGAAACGAATGCGATTTTATCCAGTCAGAAGTATATAAAAACAGTCATCTTCTTGGAAAACGAAATGATAAGGTGCTTTATTATGATTGCACAAACTATTTCTTTGAAATCGAGCAGGAAGATGGGGATAAGAAATACGGAAAAGGAAAAGAACATCGTCCAAATCCCATCATACAAATGGGAATGTTCATGGATGGAGACGGGATTCCTCTTGCTTTTTCACTTTTTCCAGGAAATGCGAACGAACAGACTTCATTAAAGCCATTGGAAACAAAAGTTCTTCAGGACTTTGGCTGCACTAAATTTATTTACTGCAGCGATGCAGGACTTGGTTCAGAAGCCATCAAAAAAATAAATCATGCCGGCGAAAGAGCATTTATCATTACCCAGTCGATCAAAAAATTAAATAAGGATGATAAAAGATGGGCGTTGGATAAGACTGGATTCAAACGGGTTTCCGATGATTCTCCTGTTGATCTTTCAAAAATCCCGGAAGATGATATGGGATTATATTATAAAGATGAGCCATATACGCCCCACTCGCTGCACCAGCGTCTGATTATTACATACTCTCCTAAATATGCGAAATATCAAAAAACAATACGCAATGAGCAAGTGGAACGTGCAGAAAAGATGCTCCATTCCGGAAAAACAAAAAAAGAACGAAGGAATCCAAATGATCCAGCAAGATTTATAGGTAAGACTGCCGTTACAGAAGATGGTGAAATTGCTAAGATTGAAAAATATCTGGACGTCGATAAGATTGAAAATGAAGCACTTTATGATGGAATGTATGCGGTAACGACAGACCTTCTGGATGATGATGTAAAAGATATCTTAAAAGTAAGCGAAGACCGATGGGAAATCGAAGAATGCTTCCGCATCATGAAAACTGATTTTGAAGCCAGACCGATATATCTCCAAGAGGATATGCGTATCAAAGCACACTTTCTCATCTGTTTTCTTGCGTTAGTAATCTATCGTTACCTGGAAAAGGGTTTAGGAAATACCTATACTTGTGAAACAATTTTAGACAAACTCAAGACCATGAATTTTGCCGATGTACAGGAACAGGGATTTATGCCCCTGTACACACGTGATAAATTAACCGATGCTTTGCATCAGGTATGTGGTTTTGAAACAGACTTTCAGCGTATTACCAAAAGTCAAATGAAAACAATTCAGAAAAAAAGTAAGGGAAGGAAATAAATTACCATACTTCAAAACGAGAACAAAACACCTCGCAACCAGCATAAACACTGGATTTGCGAGGCGTTTTAGTCTACTCAACTGTCAAAGACAGGATTTTAACACAGGACATAATGTAATCAAAATTATTTTGCAAAAAAACAAGCCCAATAGCAGCATCCTGCCACATATCGGACTTGTCTGTTATTTTGATTTTTTAATAAAGCTATCTGCCAAGTGTATCGGAGATATTTTCGGAAGATTTCACCTCCGTGCTTTCAGAGGATTTCACTTCTGTACTTTCAGAGGATTTTACCTCAGTGTTCTCAGACGATTTCACTTCAGTACTCTCAGACGATTTTACCTCCGTATTTTCGGACGATTTTACCTCCGTATTTTCGGAAGATTTCACCTCCGTATCTTCGGAAGATTTCACTTCCGTGCTTTCAGAAGATTTCATATCTGTCTTTTCCGAAGAAGGCATGTTCAGATTCCATGTGGATGCAGGGACTGGTACTTCGGTTGTCTCGGTTGGATCTTCCGTCTCTGTCTCATGGATCACATCTGGATCTTCATAAGCAACCTCATCAACTCCGGCACGAAGAAGGATTCCCTTTGAACCGAGAATATTTACGCTGATCGTATCTCCATCTTTTACGTTATCGAGACTGGTTGTAACAAGTGCAGAAGAAATGTAGTTGGTAGGAACTTTTTCACCATTTACAAAAATCTTTGTATTCTTGGTAAATCTTGAACCATAAACAGCAAGGATGTTACGGTCAGAGTTTTTGCGGAGATTGGAAATCGTAACATCCTCCACATCCATCTGAAGGTCAGTAGCAGGATAGAGATCCTCGCCGCTGTAAGTATATCTTTTGCCGTAAAGTAAATCATACTGCAGATTCTCAAGACCATTTAAGTATGTCTCGGAATTGCGCTGTGTCTGATGGTAATTAAACATGGTTCCTTCGTGGATACCTGCCTGATCTGTGATCTGGGAAAGAAGCTGGTAAGCGGTCAGATCAGCATCTTCTTTCGGAAGTCCCATATTATTCCAGGTGATATATTTTGTCTTGAAAATATCACCGGATTTCATATCAGAATCAGAAAGTCCCATAGTCGGAAGATGATCGCCGAACATTACGACGATGGTATCCTCACCACGACGGTCAACAGCGGAGATCAGATCGCCGATGAAATCATCTACCTCATGGATCATATTTACGTAATATTCCCACTGATTGTTTGATTCTTCTGTTGCTGCGCCGGTAACTTTGATTGCCGGATCAGTTAAAATCTTTTCGGTCGGGTAATCACCGTGGCCTTCTACGGTGATCGTATATACAAAATCGGACTGATCTTTTGTGGAATCCAAGGCTTTTACAGTTTCCTGAACCAGTATATCATCCGTTGGCCAGTTGCCGTTTGGTGTGTACTGTGTGATGTTCATCAGCTCTTTACTGGTAAAGGTATCGAATCCCATCATGGAGAAAGCATTGTTTCTGCTGTAAAAAGTAGCTGTATTATTGTGAACTACATGTGTTCCGTAACCGATCTTTGATAAGTCAGATGCAATACTTTCGCAGTCTGTCTGTTTTAAAATGGTTTTGTAAGGATATTCACCGGTTCCGAAATACTGCATGCTCATGCCGGTTAAAACTTCAAACTCTGTGTTTGCGGTACCTGCGCCGACAACCGGAACGGTAAGATATCCGGTCGAGTAGTTACTCTCTAAATTATGGAAATTCGGAATCGGATCTTCGGACATATTTAAAAAGTTTACTTCGTAAGGATCTGTAAATGACTCTAACAGGACACAAATGATATTTGGTTCGCTGTCTTTTGAAACTGTTGTCTGTTCCTTGGAAGAATTGACCAGAGTTTCAATCGCGTCGACAGTTTCCTCAGAATAATCATCCGGTTTGCTCATACCACGGCCAACCACGCTGGTGGAGAAACCGTATACAAAACCATAATCAGCATAACCCTGGGCAATGTTGGAAAAATAGGAAGCAAGGATGTTAGAACCCTGTGCAGCCTGTGTTGTGATCGGAAGTCCTACTAAAAGTAAGGCAGCAATCGAAACCGGACCTAATACAAAATGACGTTTTCCCTGATATTTTGGCCCTTTTGCAAAAAAGAAACCTAAAAATACAAAAAATGCAACAACAACACCGACTACAAGAGTTGCCTCTTCTGCGGTAAAATAGTTTGTATTCTGCATTGCGAACAGGTCAGAGATACATTTTAGATCGGTGTAGCTGAAAGGTGTGACACGGTTTGAAAGGATCAGACCGTTGATTGTACCAAGAAACAGCCATAAACCACTGATCAGTACACGTAGCTGCGCCCTGCACCGGAACAGGTATACGATCGAGAGCGATGCAAATACGATAAATGCATTGTAAAGGTATGCAAGTGTGTGATTATGTAAGAAAGAGATGGTTGAAAGAAAATCTCTTCTTGAAATCACTTCGATCGCAAATGTCAGCATGCATGCTAAGATAAAATGAAATACTAATGAGTACTTGTTTAAAAATGCTATCATTTTATAATATTTTTCGCCGTGTGGCTTTTTCTTTGGTAATTTTGAACGGATAAGAGAAATCTTATCAAGACAAAGATGTAATTTTTCTTTCATGGTGACCTCCCAAAGTTTCGTATAATATCAAACTGTCTATCTTTAAATGGAAATGCTGTTGTTTTTGGTATTTTGTAAAAGGTACGTAAACCCTGCGTAAAAATATTATTTTTGACACTAAGAGAATATATCGCTTCTCAGGTAAAAAATCAATCGGAAAGATGAATAAAAAAGAATGAACAATCTGTGTTTTTCTATTGAATATGAATAAAAAATGAACAAAATATGTCCAAAACAGGTAAAAACAGGAAGAAAATTGGGATTGCAAGTGTGCAAATCTCCTATATAATAAGGAAAGAAGGTAATCAGATAAGCCCCAGATATTATAAAGTGCTGTCTGCACAGGCATATCAGGAAAATGTTGCGTCGGGAAAGGAGAGCCACATATGGGAAAGTTTACTCATTTTAATAAGGAAGGAAATGCGATCATGGTGGATGTTCATGCCAAGGATGATACCTACCGTGTGGCAGTGGCAGCCGGAAAGATATATGTCAATGAGGAGGTGTATGCGGCAATCAAGGGACATACCGCAAAAAAAGGAGATGTTCTTGGGGTGGCGCGCATTGCAGGAATCATGGCAGCAAAGAAAAATTCGGAACTGATCCCCCTATGTCATATCATTGCACTGACAGACTGTGAAGTCAGCTTTAAGATGCATGATGAGGAAAGTGCTATTGAGGCAATCTGTAAGACCTCCTGTATCGGAAAGACAGGTGTTGAGATGGAGGCGATGACAGGGGTGAGTGTGACACTTCTGACCATTTACGATATGTGCAAGGCGATGGACCGTGGGATGCGGATCACCGACATTCATTTGCTGGAAAAGGATGGCGGCAAGAGTGGACATTATGTCTGTGAAAAATAAGATTGGTGCCCGGCAAATGCTGGTTTGGGTGTGAGTTGAGTTCCCCGGTGAAGGGTGGTTCCGGGGTTTTTGATTGGCAAATTGCATCAAGCCGGGACTGTTTTGTTCCGTTGTACGAAAATAAGAAAGCGATTTCACTCTGATAATAATCAGAGTGAAATTAGTATGCCTGAGTTAGGTTGTGGCTGAGTGACGTGTGCGTCTTAAATGTGCCATCCGGGCACATTAAGACTTGTGCTGCCGTCCGTGGCAGCACAACACTGTATTTCGGGCAGGCATACTAAGACTTTCTAATTTTCTCCCAAAGTCACAAAACGAATCCCGGCTTGATGCGATTTGCCAGCCGCAAGGCTGTGAACCACCTTTCGCCGGGGAACTCATTTTACAACCTTGGGTGGTGCGTAAATTTTTAGTATCTTATGTCTGAATCTGAAAAAAATATTCTGTGTTATTTGGTCTGGCAATTTACGAAGTGATTCGTGTAATGCAATGTAGCAGATAAAAATTCTAGCAATTCATTAGGATAAATATTAATGATACAGCACATTAGCATTTTAAACATATTTTCATTCAGGCGAAGAACAAAAAATTCACACCTACGCCCCCAATTCTTAGATGAACCGCCCGCCCAAATGGTGTTCACAAGCCTACGAAACACCATTTGAATGGACGACTCATGCCACTAACAAACCATCATCTGTCTGTCAGCTCATTTCAAGGATTTACACAGAACAATTCGCAAAATCACATAGAGCAATAAAAACTAATTGCGCAGTGGCTTTGCGAATTTTTTTGTGCAACAGGGCAAAAAAATAAAATATTCTTGGCTGTTTTAGAAATTGAATCCCAAAAAACGAAAATGTTATAATTTTTTTACAAGATAAAAGAAAAGCACAATATTAAATATTGCAAAGATGGGAGGCACTATGGAGGGGTTTTTAAAACGGTTAAAGAAAAACCGTGTAATGTATGTGTGGCATGGACAAACATTATCAGGTGGACAGTTATTGTGAACTGATCCATCCGCTTGAGGGCACGGAAGTACTGTCAGAGTATGCGGAAGACTTTTATGCCGGGATGGCAGCAGCTACAAAGCATGTCTTCGGAAAAGGCTGCTGTTATTATCTGGCGGCACGTTTTGAGCAGGCATATTTAAATGAACTGTACCGGGATATTTTAAAAGAAAAAGGAATGACAGGGCTTTTCAGAGATGCGGCACCTGGTATAGATGTGTCCGTCCGGTCGAACGGGACAGAAGATTATTTATTCCTGTTAAATTTTTCCGGGAAAGAGGCATGTGTGACGTTCGAAGAAGCTGCTGGTGATTTAGATTTGTGTGCCAGAGCATCAGGAGAGGAAAAATACACAGACATTGCTACCAAAGCTGCAGGAAAGCAGGAATATGTAGATAATGCTGCCAAGGTTGCAGAAAAGCAGAAATATGCAGATGATGCTGGCAAAGCTACTGGAAAGCAGGAGTATACAGATTTCTTCACCGGCGAGCCGGTGCAGGGAAGAATATCCCTGCCAGAGAATGGATACCGGATTTTCGTTATGCATAATGATAAACAGAACATTTGCGGCGCTGATAAAAAATAGATAAAAACAGTGTCACAAATTCTGCCACCGGGATTGCGAGCCACACACCGGTCAGCCCCCAAATGGCTGGCAGTGTGAGGAGTGACAGCAGGATAAAAACAAAGGTTCTTGTAAAGGATATGATCGCCGAGGTTTTCCCATCTGAAAGTGCCGTAAAGAGAGCAGATGAAAAAATATTATAGCCGCTGAATAAAAAGGTCAGACAGAATACCGAAAAACCACTGACTGCCAGGTCGTAGGTCGCTGTTTTGCCGCCGACAAACAAAAATACGATTGGCTCGGAGAGCAGGTTACAGCAAACAGTAATTATAATAGAAGAAATGATCACGAAGCGTCTGCAGATTTTGCAGACGCTTTTCAGTTCGTCTGTATTTTTTGCACCGTAATTGTAACTGATCACTGGTGCAACGCCCATGGAAAAGCCAAGGAACAGTGCGTTGAATAAAAATTCGGAATAAAGCAGTATCGTGATCGCAGCGACACCGCTCTCACCGGCAAGACGCAGCATGATTTTGTTAAATGCATAAGTGATCACTGCATTTGCGATATTTGTCACCATCTCAGAAGCTCCGTTAAAGCTGGCGGCTGTCAGTACCTTTCCATGAAAATGAAATTTTGTAAAATAAAGGTCACCTTTGACAAGGAAAAAGTAGAAAAGACCAACAACTGCCGGAATGAGCTGACCAATACCGGTGGCTAAGGCGGCTCCCTCAATCCCAAATCCGAGTGGGGATAAAAATACATAGTCTAACACTGCATTTGCGATACCGGCGCTGATAACAAGTGTCATGCCAATGTGTGGCTTCCCTGCCGTTACGAAAAATGTCTGGAACAGACTTTGCAGCATACATGCCGGGGCAAATAAAACAACAGTAAAAAGATATGCTTTGCAGTTAGAAAGCAGTGAATCATTTGCACCGAGGGCGCGGCAGACAGGCTCTAAAAATAAAAGTGTCAGTACCAGTATGATAATGCTTGCGACTACACCGGTAAATATGAGCATGGAAAAGTTTTCTTTTGCTTCCTCATCTTTTCCTTCCCCCATTTTCTTTGCAACGACGGCGCTGCCTCCGGTTGCGAGCATGACACCGATGGCAAGTACGATATTGATGACAGGGTAGACGATATTGACTGCAGATAGTGCATTATCTCCCAGAAAACGTGAAATAAAAATACCGTCCGTAATCGTATAACAGGACATGAGTACCATCATGACCATGGATGGTAATGCGAATTTTAATAAAGTGACAGGTGTGAATTTCTGACCAATGGACTGTGCCATAATGGGTTCCTCCTTTGAAATATCTATAAATTTTTGCATATGCGGATAAAATATTGTCGTTTTAAGACACAAATGCTATCATAAACTATATTGTTACCATATAGTCAAGAAAAATTTGTGGAGTAAAATCCTCTCCTCGCCAAAGGGCAAATTTTACGTTGTAAAATTGGATTTTGCTTTGCAAAACTATGGAGGATTAGATGGATAAAAGTAAATATCTGACAACAGGTGAGCTTGCAAAACTTATGCATGTTACAAAAAATACATTATTTCATTATGATAAGATCGGTTTATTTTCACCGGAGATCGTGCTTGACAATGAATACCGTTATTATTCGATCCACCAGATCGAGATGCTCGATGCAATTATCATGTTAAAGGAACTTGGAATGTCGCTAAAAGAAATTCAGACATTCTTAAGTGACCGGACTCCGGAAAAATTATTAGAATTGTTTGAGAAGGAAGAACAGATCCTGGCAGAGAAGATCCGGCTGTTAAAAGACCGCAGGCAGTGGATGGAAGAAAAAAGAAAAAATGTGAATGAGTATTTAGATAAAACACCTGATGATATCTTTGTCCGTGAAAAAGAGGGAAGATATTATCTGATGGATACTTTTTCAGACAGTACAGAATCGGAATTTGCGGAGCACACGGCGGAACTGATCAATTTTTACGAGAGCCGCAGTAAAAGCATCTGCTACGAGATCGGTTATATTCAGTATGCAAAAGATATAAGGCAGCACATATACTCGAATTACAGTAATGTGATATTGCTGACGAAACACAGGCAGAGAGGGATGTCATATCATTTTATGCCGGCAGGAAAATACTTAATGACTTATTTTAAAGGTCATTGGAAGGATATCGGGGTGGCGTATGAGCAGCTTCTTGCTTATGCAGATGAACATCAGATAGAACTGGCAGAAGAATTTTTAGAGGTTTATACGGTGGATCAGCTTATGGCAGAAAGTGTGGATGATTATGTGACCGAGATATCTGTGCGGATCTGCGGGGAAAATTTGCCGCTGGCATAATAAAATGCGAAAGATTTCCTTAATTCTGATAAAGATATAACAAAAAGAAAATGGATGGGGTATAATGATTTTACCTGCCAAATGCTGGTTTGTTGAGATATGTGTCGCCCGTCCAAATGGTGAGTCGTAGGTTTGTGAATGGCATCTTGCGCAAAGCCGGAGTTAATTTTGGTTCCGTTGTACGAAAATAAGAAAAGCTAGGTCTGCCTGATTTAGGTTATGGCGGAGTGACGTGACCGGCGTTCAACGAGCCATCCTT
>ENA-UEQW01000942-UEQW01000942.1-human-gut-metagenome-genome-assembly--contig:-NODE-942-length-25981-cov-130.406269_pt1 | contig 25981 bp, 16 predicted proteins | sample MGYA00242947_ERZ507947 | MGnify/ENA primary metagenome ERZ507947 (study PRJEB26167, sample SAMN06115421) | human gut metagenome | host: Homo sapiens | place: China:Guizhou | collected 2015-03-17... | reverse complement strand
TGGCAATGGGACTTTCTGCCGAACAGGTTTCCAAAGCTACCCAGCTACCTTTGGAAATCATTAAGAATCTGAGCAATACATAAAAAATATAATAGCGGAGATATTGATGACAAATATCACCATAATAAATCCCAGAACCGCTTGGAAGAGCGATTCTGGGATTTTTTATACCATTTGTTTAATATTTATATTATATAGATTAATTCGTTACTCTTCGGCGCCGTCCCAGAGGCTGAATTTACGAGAATGGAATGAAACATCATCTGGAGTATCATCACTCAATGTTGTATTCACTTCGCTAGAGGCAGCCAACAGACTCACATTCTCCAACTTAACAATATCCATAGATGGTTTGATGTATTTCTTCATTATTTCTTTTTTTAAAAAAGTTCGTATTCCTATTGATCATATTAAGAAAGCTTTGCTATTACTTCAAAACAATCTTTTTGCCATTCTTGATTACAATACCCTTGTAACCCTTATCCACAAGCTGACCTGCAAGATTATACATTGGTGCATTGTTGCCAGCAGCCTCATTCTTTACAGAAGTGATGCCGGTAGTAGAACCAGAATGATCTCCTAAGCTATAGAATTTTGCCGGACTGGTAGAGTTTGCAACTTCGAGATAAGCACATTTAGCAGGGATTGTTTTACCAGCGGATGCCTTATAAAAACCATCCTTACCATTTACTGTTGCCAAGCCATAGACTGTTTTTTGTCAGTAGAAGTAATTGTACCATCCGACAGCTTCAAGTCAGAAGTTACATCCTGCCAACCTTCAGCCTTTGCCAAACGATAATCAGTATTAGCCTTACCCTTCAGCAAGACAGCGACACCAGCAGGGACAACGCCCTCAACTTCATTCATCACGATTTCGGTCTTCTCTGCATTGAGTTTTACCGTATATGCCTTCAAATCATCAAGTTTACTATAATCTACAGGATAATAAGCTGCATATGTAGAATAGCCAGAAGGAGAAATGGTAACAGTCTCCTCAGGAACATTTAAAGCCACAATCTTCACACTCTTGATATAGATCTCGCCATCATAATTGCCCACATTGAGCAAGAGACGCCTAGCGTTATCACCAGAACAAGTAACTTCCTTTGTGATGGTCTGATAGTCGGTAGTCAAATCGATATCCTCGAAATCGCCACATCCATGATAGTTATCTGGATTCTGCAAACCTGCTTTGATGGAGCCTTTAACAGACCCCTTTGCTTCCATTGTTAACTGAATCTTAGCACCCTTAGGATAAACATTTTCGAAATCTACCTGCACATTATGAGGATATTCCTGCTGGGTAAAGGTAATAACATCAACGCCATCTTTGATTTCAGACTTTAAGTTACCTCCCCAGCCACCAATGGCTGTTGCACCTACCTTAGAGAAATCAAGATTAGCCAAATCTAAAGTATAACGAGGAATGTCGGTAGCTGTTGTAGTTACACGCTTGATACTTTTGATATTAATAACAGCGGGATATGTGGCATTCGCATCACAAGCTTGAAGAACTATACTGGTAACATCTTGAGGCTCATTTTTATACTCCTTGTCTTCAATATACTTCTCGGTCTCGCCTTCCACTACTTTTTTAAATGACCAGCCAGTAAAACTACAATCTTCCTTTGACACTGTAAAACTAGCCTTATTGTCCACTATGGTCAAAGGCTTGAATCCCATGGTACTATGACCACCGCCATACTGATTGGGAATAATACAATTGACACAGATTTGCAATTTAACAGTAGGGGTAGCACCAAACTCGATAGTGTAAGTCTGGACAGAACCACTCTCACGAGCATATGTCAAATCTTTGTCCTCACTATCTTTCAAGTTACAGCCTGCATACAAAGCCTTAGCAGTCAACTTGTCAGTAGACTCAAATGTTCTACCAGGCCATTCAAACGCCACGCCGTCATCGACAAACATCTGTCCCCAATCTGAATTACCTGATGAGACCTTAATCACATCCTCTGTCTGAGCGTTAACACCAACTGCCATCAATGCGGCAGCAATCAAAGTTAATAATTTCTTCATTTCGTTAAGTTTAAAAAAATTATAATTGTTTGTTATTTAATCACGATTTTCTTACCACCATGGATATAAATACCCTTGGTAGGACGAATAACCTTCACACCTTGAAGAGTGTAGTATGCCTTATCCGCAGATTTCATCATGGTTGCCACAGCTGGCTTCTCGATGCCTGTTGATGCATAGGCTTCGTTGGCAAGAAAATAGCTTGGACCATTCGGGTTGGTACTCCAGCCCTGAATATTGCGGGCTGAGAAATCGGCGTTGGCTATCAGATTCTCTGATGTTCCATCCTTCACCAACACCATGTCGTCAATATCGAGTGTACCACCGTATTTGCCAAATACAAACTGGAAGGTATCCAAGGTGAAGTTGGCTGTGAAATCCCAGTTCAGCGTCTTCCAGTCGCCAGCCTCTATATGATAGACTGCCAGATACTGCACATCATCGCTTCCACCCCACTGGTTCTTGTTGGCACTTGCATTCCAGATAGGCCAGAATCCCAATTCAGCGCAATCTGCTGAAGTTCTCATCTTCATGGTCAGCGAATACTTGGCACCCTTCTCCAAAGCCTTTGGCAAGGTGTAGACAGCCTGACGGTCCCAGAGGTTCTCGCCCACAGTACTCTCGTAACGGATAAAATAGTTGCGGTTTTCCACAGGTACCGGATGCTGGTTCAACTGATGACGCTTGAAGAAGTTCCACAGTTCCTGGGTAGAATTTACACCGTTTGCTTCGTTGGAATGCCAATGTCCCTTACCGCCAATGGAGATAAGGTTCACTTCTACATCATCGTTCACATTATTATATATAGTACGGGTATCATTTGCAGTATTTCTACCGGCAGGATAAGGACGGATTACCTGCGGATTGCTTGCATCGCAACCTTCGTAGGCAGCCCACCTCTTTACATATTCCTCAATGCTAGGATAACCGCCAGCCATGTGATAAGGATCGCCCGTATATTTGAACACATCATCAGCGGTTCCGTGAATATGCATGATAGGCACCATGCGGTTAGCTTTAGGCTGCTTACCGATGTCCACACCGCTTACTGGTCCGAAGGCGGCAATTTTATCGCCTAGAGTTTCCAGACAATGATACCCCAGCCAGCTACCCATAGAGAAACCCGAGAGATAGATGCGGTTCTTATCCACATTGTGCTTCAGCTCCATATCCTTCATGACAGCCACCACAAACTTCACATCACCCATACCGTGAGTGTCCCACATCTTGTTATTACCCAGCGGATAAGTAACAATAAAACCCTCGGTATCAGCCAGCGCATTCCATTGCGTCTGATTCTGCTGATACCCAGGGTCCTGATTCATACCATGAAGAGAAATCACCAGAGCTGGTGATTTCTCTACATTCTTTGGTACATAAGTGAGGGTCTTGCGAGTAGAAGTCCCCACTTTTACATCTTCCCAGGTCTGTGCCGCCATTTGTAGGCACAGAACCATGAGGAGAGATGCGAGCATTGTAAAACGTCTCATCTATTACTTGATAACCATCTTTTTACCATTCTTGATTACAATGCCCTTATAGTTCTTACCTACCTGCTGACCAGCGAGGTTGAAGCACTTGCCATCCTTAGCTACATTTGCACTCTCAATTTTAGAAATGCCTGTAGTAGGCTCTTCTACAATTTCAAATGTAGCAGCATTCTGCCAACCTGGATAGTGAACAGTCTTAGTAACATCATACTCACCAACTGTTGCATTATCAAAATCCTCTGTTGAAAGGAGGGTGCCATCTGCATCATACACCTTAATGCTACCAATATAGATGACTGCATCCTTAGGCATCTTTCCTACATTCAGCAAGAGTGCAGTAGCTGCATACTCATAATTCTCCAAAATTTCCGGATCACAATTTTTGGTATTACCATTTTTATGATCTATCTCCATTCCTGGCTTTGCAGTACAGTGGGAGTGACAAGTAACCTTGGTCTTACCAGGGAAGTTTATTACTGCCTCTGACTTTTGATTAGTCAAGGTAAGTTCCTCAGTATAACTGAACACTGCAGAAGCATTCCACTCCGTCATATGCTCTGTCTGAGTCTCGTCAATAGCCTCTGTTCCGATTTTGAATTCGGTACCAGCTGTAGTGTACACATCAAACTTCACGACATAAGGCTTGCCCTTCACAAGATTCTTAAGGTTGATATAACACTGGCTGTCCCAAGCATTAACCTTGTTAGCAGTGCCAGTAATCTTCAGCACCTTGTTAGCTGCACTCACGTTAACTGCCATCAAGGCAGCAGCAATCAAAGTAAAAATCTTTTTCATACGCTTTTAATTTTAAGTTTATTGATAATAATTGTTCATTCTGGGAACGAGAAATGTTTCTCATTTCCGCTTGCAAAAATAACAGAAAAGGCTGAAAAAGACTTTGCGGGGTGTAACAAATACTTTGTGAGAAATACCAAATAGGTTTGATAGCCAACATCATAACGAAAATGATACACCATCAAACCTATTTGAAGAGGAAATCAGGAAAAGTCAAATAAACAAATATTCCAGATTCCCCAAATGTTTTTGCCCAAAATGTTCCAGATTCCCCAAATGTTTGGTCAAAACAGAGGAAAAATATACAGATGAGCCTAATACATCACGTCCTTCTCTGGGAATTTGTTATATGTTAAATATCAATTACTGAATTATCTTTTTCTGATAACATTGCCTTTATAGTTATGTTTATCGCTGCCCAGAAAGGTTGAATGTCTCGCCAAGTTTTGGGCGAATGATGACCCTTCTGTAACTGGTCAGTGCCGGAGTCCCATTGTCTGTCACTTCACAGATTATATGCAGTTCTTTTCCTGCCGCATCCTGGGGGATACGTAGAATGGCATTAGCTTTGTCTGCCTCTCTGATACTTACCGTTGAGGTGTAAGTACCCGCTTCCGGCAATATCCACCAGTGGAATGTCAGTTTATCTTTATCCGGATCCACAGATTTTGAAGCGTTTAATTGGAGTTCCTCTTCTGTTTCTGGTTCAATTATAATCGGGTTCAATCCCTTTTCACCATTTACGATGACTATCGGGTTACGGTTTCCTTTGCCGTATGCAGCCCAATCCATACGTGCCATGAAGTTGGCGAATATTGCGGGATAGAAGTATTTTTCATATTTCTCCGATATGCATCTGACTGCCGGATCTGCATTTGTGTAGCATGTTGTCAGACTGTCTGGTGACAGTCCCCATCGGAAATAGCCACCCCAACCAGCCTGGCTACATACGGTCGGATCGTTTAATCCATTTGGGGTTACATGTAGGAAAGAAGGAGTGTCGCCTTCCACTCCGTATTTGTTTTTCGGATATATTTTCCCTAGATTCCCGTGATTTTGTATATGAGTTGCGTATTCGTTCCAATTCTGGCTTCCAATGGCGTTCTGCACGATCCAGGCGCTGTCGTCCCAGAAAAAGCGGATATCCTTGCCGCAAGTCTTGCGGATCCATTGATGAGAACTGAAGGCATAATCCACAGGGGACACTATTATAAATTAAACTTTTTAAACACCTGAGCAGCAAAAAGTTCTTGAACAAGTCAAGCGGCAGAGCCGAACGGCCCAGGATTTTGCCATGTCGAAGAATTCACTTATCTTAGTGTTGCAAAAACAAACAAGAGAATCCAACGATAGCACAGCTTCCATGCATAGTCTCCTCAGAGCGGGATACGTACAGGAAGTTAAGGAGAGTGCATCATAATGGGCAATGCACCCTCCTTGTCATCAGGAAGTTATCATTTGAACTTCCATTCGTCGAATGTGATATTGTTTCCTTTCAGGACAAAACAGAGGTCCATTGTGCCTGTCATATTCTTTTGAAGTTGGGATTCTATGAGTTTCATTTGCGGGGTACCTACTTTGATTGAAGCAATGACTTCTCCGTCCGGCCTATCCCGGCGTACTTCTATGATTCCGTTCCCGGATGCCTTAATTTCCAGACTGGAAGGTACTTTGTTGAATTCCACACCTCTGACAGCAATGATGCCAGTCCTGTTGGGAACGGTAACGGCATACATGTCCCCGATGCTTTTTCCATTTGTGAACTTGACACCTTGTGTGGCTGCTGTGGTTTCGGCCTGCTGGATGATGAACGGATTCATAGGCTGTATCTGTTTTACGCCTTTCAGAGTCTGATTACCCATGTGGATATTCACAGTATTCTCGTCAACTTGTATTTCATCGACACAAACATTACGAAAACCAGCTGTTGTATTGAAACTATGTTGCAAACTCATTGTGTGATAGAATACATACCATTTCCCGCGGAATTTGTGTAGATGTGTATGATTGTTGCTGTAGTCAAATCCATAATCTCCAGGGTTTTTCATATAGTTGTGCTGGTATTTCCAACTTTTGGTTACCAGCGGAGTTTTGCTAGTCATGTAACTCATGCAACAGGTGGTTGGTTTCTCTGTCTGGAGAGGCCAGTCGCTAAAATCTTGCCAATCTATGTTATAAGTATAAACGTATGTGCCGTTGATGTAGTTTAATTCGTTAGCTTCGAAATGATGGGGAGCCCTGATGGGCTTTATCGGGCCATCCACACTAATCATGTCTTTTCCCAAACGCATAATGCGAGCACATCCTCCGCCTACTGTCAGCCAACCTTTTCCTTTGTCATCGATGACTACACCCGGATCGAAAGCGGCTTTGCATTCTCCTGCTATGCCGGGAGTGTTTGTGTCTACCAAACTATGATTCAGCGGGCTTGACCACGGTCCTATGGGGGATGTGGATGTCAGCACTGCGGTTCCACCCCCGCTATTGGAGAAATAGAGGTAGAAGTGAGTCTTGCCGTCCGCTTCCTCACGTTTTGCGATCGACGGTGCCCATGATGTTTGTATCCATGGGGCGATGCTGTCTGTTTTAATAATTCCGTGATAGGTCCAGTTTGTCATGTCATCGGAAGACATCATCACCAGAGATTTGATGTATTCGTAGGAGTTTTTTCCGTAACCGCCTATTGAATCATATTGTTGCTGATCGTTTGTTGCGTACACATAAATTCTGCCATTATATTCTACTGCAGTTGGATCCGCTGTAAACATAAAATCCAGCAGGGGATTTCCATCTCCTGTGGTGAGTTTAGGGGAAACGTCCGGCATGGTTACATAAGGCACGGAATCATTTTGCAGGGACGGTTTTTCTCCGGCCTGCGCATTTTGCTGATGAGATATCATACATGCAGCAATGGCCATTGATAAAACGGGGGTCTGGATATTTTTCTTTTTCATTCGTATATGATTAAATTGTTTATTCGTTGCAAAATTACAAGAATAATCCGACATAGGCTTTGCGCCATATATCAAATACTTTATCAAACGTATCAAAATGCACTGGGAGGGCAGGTTTGTTACCTGCCCTCCCAGTACTGAATGATTACAAGCGTAGGGCTTGATGCCTACAAGTGACGTAAGTAATAGTGAGAAGAATGCCTTCCGTAGTTCTTTTGGCGGTCGCCAAAAGATATGCGATTCTAGGACTTGCAATCATTAGGAACAGGAGTTAAAGGCATTAGCTTCTGGAACAACAATCATCAACTCCTAGGGCTACAAGCAACAGATACTAGATTAAGAATTTTCACAACCCATAACATTGGGTATAAACTAAAGTTACATGGCACCCTATTAACAAGGCAAAAATAGCTCAAAAATGTCCCTAATCCAAAAAATCAGTACGAATTTTCGGATTATAATCCAAAAAAACAGTGTTATTTTTTGGATTAGCGAATATTTTCATTACCTTTGCAAAAGATTTAAACATAAGAATAAAATGATAAGAAGGAAACTACAAGAAACGATAGAGGCCAGAATGTTTGGTGGTAAAGCTATTATTATAATAGGTGCCAGACAAGTAGGAAAAAGTACGCTTTTCAAAATGATACTTGAAAAACGTACGGAACCTATATTGCAATTAAACTGTGATGAGCCAGAAGTAAAAGAAATGCTATCCCAGGTGAATAGCCAAGAACTAAAATTGCTCATTGGCAAACACAAGATTATCATGATAGACGAGGCACAAAGAGTAGAAAACATAGGGCTAACCCTAAAATTGATTACCGACAACTTCCCTGAAGTACAATTACTGGTAACAGGCTCTTCCTCATTTGAATTACAAAACAAGCTCAATGAGCCACTGACCGGCAGAAAGTTTGAGTATCATCTCTTTCCATTGTCCACTGGTGAATTACTCGAATCTCAAGGCTTACTTACAGTAAAGCAAACACTAGAGAATCGCCTCATCTATGGCTCATACCCAGATGTCATCAATCATACAAAAGATGCAAAAGACATCTTGTACAATCTGTCCAATAGTTATCTCTATAAGGACTTGCTCACCTTAGAGAGTATACGCCGACCTGCATTGCTTAGCAAGCTACTCACTGCTTTAGCACTGCAAGTTACTAGCGAAGTTTCATACAATGAGCTGGCACAGACAGTAGGTACGGACAGCAAAACCGTGGAAAAATATGTAGACTTGCTAGAAAAATGCTATATCATCTTCAAGCTAAATGGTTTTAGCAGAAACCTGCGCACAGAACTGAAACGAGCCAAGAAGTTTTACTTTTACGACAATGGTATCCGAAATGCCATATTGCAAAACTTTGCGCCTTTGACCCTTCGACAAGATGTTGGTGCCTTGTGGGAGAACTTCGTTATCAGCGAAAGAATAAAAGCTAACCAGTATGAAGGAAGATATGTAAACAGCTATTTCTGGCGAACCAACCAACAGCAAGAGATAGACTACATCGAGGAAAGCGACGGACAGTTTACTCTCTTCGAAATGAAATGGAATCCAAAGAGAGCAAATACTCAGTTTCCTGCTTCCTTCCTAAACACATACGATGTGAAGGATAAAACGATCATCACTCCCGAGAATTGGCTAGAGCACCTATAAGAAACAAAAAAGTCCTTTCACCTTTCATCTATCTGAAATGCAAGAAGATAGATGAAAGGTGAAAGGACATCTAAACAACAAAACTATTTTTATTTTATCACAAAACCTAACTACTTCATCACAATTTTTCTACCCTTGTGAATAAAGATTCCGCTTGTAGGATGGCTGACACGTACGCTAATACATCACGTCCTTCTCTGGGAAGCCAAATTAAAGATTTTGGCACGAAAACGCACTTTTTCTCGAAAAAAAAGTGAGAAAAAGTGCGTTTTCGTGCCATTTCAAGAAAAAATATCGTAATTTTGCAGTCGAACCAAAACATTAGAAGTATGAAAGCAGATTTAATAATCGGACGAGATAAAGAAAAGGCAGAGCTTCAACGTTGTATAGACTCAGATCGCTCTGAACTTGTTATCGTTTATGGTAGAAGACGTGTCGGCAAGACTTATCTAGTAGATGAATTCTTTGGTCGGAAGTACGACTTCACTTTCGTTGGAGGACACAATCTCCCCCAACGCACCCAATTGCGCAGTTTTGCCAAAGCATTAAAACAAGCCATGGGCGAGACATCAGCTCGCAAATTATCAGATTGGTTTGATGCCTTTGATGTTTTGGAAGAATATCTGTCATCCTTGCCAGAAGACCGCAAAAAGATAATCTTTGTAGACGAAATGCCTTGGATAGATTCCTTGCGTTCCGACTTCACCCCAGCATTTGAAAACTTTTGGAATGGATGGGCAGCCCGTCGTCGCGATATAGTTTTCATCGCTAGCGGTTCTGCCACATCATGGATGGTAGACAAGCTCATAGAAAACCAAGGAGGTCTGCATGCTCGCATCACTTGCCAGATATATTTACGCCCATTTACTTTGTATGAGACAGAACTATACCTAAAATCGCGGGGATGCTCTTGGGATCGCTTCCAGATAGCCCAATGCTATATGTTCTTTGGAGGCATTCCTTTTTATCTGAGTTTAATAGATCCAAGTCTTAGCCTTGTACAGAATGTTGATGCCCTGTGCTTTAACAAGGGAGGGGCACTAAGACAAGAATTTGACGAATTATATGGAGCCTTATTTACTCATGCAGACAATTACATCAAGGTGGTCAGGCTCTTGGCTAATCATAAAGGCGGCATGACAAATGCAGAAATTGCTAAAGCAGCCGAACTGGACGGAAAGAAGTTGTGCCAGATATTAAAGAATCTGGAGAGATGTGACTTCATCATGAAGTTCAGATATTATGGCAAGAAGACGCAAAACCGCCTATATAAGTTGACAGACTTTTATACCTTATTTTATTTAAAGTATATAGAGCCCAATATCGACTCCTTTGATGAGCAATGGTGGAGCAAGCATTATCTCTCTCACAGTGTTGAGGCATGGCAAGGTTTAACTTTCGAATTACTCTGTTTGTTCCATATCAGCCAAATACGCACGGCATTGAATATTGGTGGCGTGGCTAGCGAGGCTTACATTTGGTTTGACAAGGCTGACAAAACCAAGAATCAGAGAGGAGCCCAAATAGATCTCATCATAGAGCGTGCCGACCGAGTCATCAACCTCTGCGAGATGAAATTTAGTCAGGCCCAATACAAAATTTCAGCAGATTATGAGATAAAGCTGCGCAATAGGATGGAATTATTCAGAGACCGAACCCATTGCACAAAATCATTGGTAAATACCTTTGTCACAACATTTGGTGTTGCCAATGGCATCCATTCAAGTATAGTAAACAGCGAAGTCACACTAGACAATCTCTTTCAAGAATGACACATAGGAGAAAGAGAATATTATCATCATTAAAAAAATGCAAAAAGGTCGGTCGTGTCTTCACGACACAACCGACCTTTATATTTCTTTACTTACATAGGAATTTTTCAACCATAGTCAACAGTTGTTTCTCTGAAAAATTAGCGATTCCGATACTCTCTATGAGGGAAAACTCATTCTTGTTTTTGCTTATCACAAACTTCTTTTCCCTGCCATCAATCTTTGCACACAAATGAAAGTTGCCCTTGTAGGCTTGCTCTATATGTACATCGCTCACTTGATGACCATTAATCTCTACAGATAACGTCGGTTTATCATCTTCATACTCACCCCATTCTTTCAGATGAGAAAGGATGGTAGCCTCCACTCTGCCTATCCATTTTTCATCCACTGCATATTTTACAGCCACAGTTCTAAATTGCAACAAAGCATTCTTTACATCATTAATCAGGCTTTCTGGCTTTCGAATACCATTATCGAATGCAAATTGCAAGACATCCTCTTTTGAAATATTACGCAGTTTGGACCTGATAAACATACAGTGGTCTTGATTGGGCTGCACTCCACCCATATTGAGGATATAGGTAAGATCATAAGCAGGTGATAACCGCCAATTACCCATCCTATCCATCATGAAGGAGAAGTTTTTGTTGTGATCATCAGTATTGTTTGCCAGCACGTTGAATATCATTCTTCTATAAACCTCTTCACAATCAGCCTCAGGCAAATGGAGCGACCTGCAAACAGAAATAAGTTGCTCATAACTATTTGCCTCAGGATACATAGCCGCCAAAGTTTGAGTATGAAGCTTCTTCCCATCTTTTCTATCAAATCTCTGCGTCATGAAGTGCTTGCTGCCATCAACCATCAAGAGTTCAGAATGCATCATATTGATGCCAGCCTTGACGGCAAGCTCGTAGTATGTCATTTCTAGTTCGGCAGAGTTGAAATCAGCATTTCCAAACTTCAACAAGTAGTAACCATATCCATCAAGATCCGAGATTTGTCCACTTCTTATCTCACCATCAGCCGAATTGATAGCAATAATAGCCTTAGGCTGCCTGCCACCAGCAGAAGTTCCCACAGTCAAGAGCGACTGCATAGTAAGAGATTCCTCTGGTAAAATCAGAGCCTCCTCTCGTTCAGTAAATATGCGTTCAGCAAGTGCAACCAAGGAATTGACATCAATCCTCTCTGATTTCTTACTCCTCTCATACTCTGGGACAAACTCCAAAGCACCCATTCCTCTTCTACCGATAAAAGACAACTTATCAAGAGGAGAAATTTCCGTATTGGAGAGATGATTCTGCTGTCTCCAAAGATCAAACAACTGATTGCCCCAAGAATCAGGCAATGAGTCAGCCAGGAAAGCAGGAAGTTTTTGATAAATTCTCTGTTCCTCTCCCCAAATAGGCATAAGTCCTCTATTGTTGCGTATGGATGCCCATAGAGGAGATATATCAATACCCCTATGCACAAAAGTTGGATTATAAGTGAAGTAGGACATTTGCCTTTTGTCGTCCCACGACAACCTACCAACTTCCTCATCCCACAAGATTACTTTTAAAGTCTTAACCATAAATCATCCGCTATTATCAGTGTCTAATTCTTTGCACCTTTTTATCTCCCTTGGTCATCAAGTAAGGGGATGGTGGCAATTCGGGCATTAAGTTATCAAGCGCATTGATCTGTCCCACCACCTTGAGCAAGAGAATCAATGTAGAAAGCGAAATGTTTCTAGCACATCCATTCTCAAACTTGTGGATAGTAGTCATACCAATGCCTGTCAGTTCAGCCACTTCCTTCTGTGTCAAATTGCATCGCATTCTGTATTCCCTAAAGCGATTTCCCAGCAATCTCACCAGTTCCGGAGTAGAATATTCATACAAATCTTTCATATACTTAACTATCATTTAAGTAAACATTAAGCCATAAAATAGCCATTATATATCATTATAGTGATATTTAAGCGCAAAGATACAAAAAAGAAGTGATACAACCTCAAAAATCAGAATTATTTTTTATTTACTGACTCACATTTAACATATTGCAAGACAAATGTTACAAAGCAAAAAGGTTGACCGTGTCATCACAACACAGCCAACCTTAACGACTAACATCTTTTTTCGGTTAATCTTTGTATGATAAACCTAAAACTAATGTCTTTTAGAGTAATTACTTGGCTTCCTTCCAATATTCTGGAGCACCAAGACCTACAGCGAAACCTGCATAGGTATGCTTGCGAAGATAGTTGAGATCCCAGAGACCAGTAGGCTCACCATGACGCCAACCTGAATCCTTAGGAGAATCTGTAGCACACCACTGAGTGATGCCATACTGCTTATCTATAGGGATAATCTCGAAGTACTTCTGGAGAACGAAGGTGTAGAGGTCACGCATTTCCTTGTGCTGTTCCTCGGTCACCTGATCATAAGTTACTTTATTGCCAGCGGCATCGACATAACCCATATCAAGTTCAGAAATCTTGCAAAGCTTGCCACTTCCAGCCATCAACTCCAACATCTTGACGATATGATTTTTCTTTTTTTCCTGAGTCTTAGGATCAGCATAGCAAGAGATATGCATCTGAGATGCGATACCATCAATCTTGGTCACGCCATCAGCCTCCCAATCCTTGATCCACTGAATCAAACTCCTCAACTTGCCATTGTCGTCCCAATCGCTCTCCAGGTTATAATCATTGATGAAGAGTTTCAATTTCTTAGGGTCACCATTATGGGCGGCAAAACTCTTGCGAGCATCAGCTACGGCTGTGCGAACATAGTCGATGTCGCCGAGATAATCCTGCCAGTAGAAATTGTTCTTTGCATCATCAGCTGAAACGTTGCCTCGTTTAGCAGACTGCAAGTCGAACTTGCCATCACCATCTTTATCGGCACCAGAAAGGGCCTCGTTCACAACATCCCATGATGTAACATAACCATCAGTAGCCTCCATCATACCATCAATCCACTTGCCCATTGCCCAAGTTAAGGTATCCTTCTTCTCTTCGTCCGTAAGAGGAATCTTATTACCTTTCTCCACAGTGTACCAGTGAATGTCTGCAAAGTAATAATCAATAGCCGTGCTCTCTTTCCCCTTGTTCAGGTTGAACGCAATAGCATGCATACCATCACCCTGCTCTGGAATTTTACCTGTAGACTCATACTTTTTCCATTCTGTAGTGAATGTTGGATTAGGGCTCAAGCATTGATAGTGCATATAACCACCAGGCTCACCATGACACTGTGTGTCAGCACCAATTTGCTTTGTAGCCTTGTACCAGAATGTAACCTTATATTGTTCGTCCTTGCTCCAAGCTTTATTTGGAGTATAGATGAAGAACTGAGTGTCCCACTCTGTGCTAGCATTGGCATTAGCATGAACCACGATGCAGTTCTTACCCTCTGGTCCACCAGCCACTGGCGTACCAGCGACATCCTTTTTACCTGCTTCACGAACCACAAAACATGATGTAGGCTTACTTGAATCAAGATTACCATTGGAAACCTGATCTGTGAAGATTTCCATAGCAGGAGCCTCAGAATGTGAGATGGTTACAGACTTCCAATAAATCTTACCAGCAAAGTCTCCATGTTGGAACATAATGCCATTATTTGCCGTTTTTGGAGATACAGACAAAACAACTTTCTGATATCCTTTACCTACAGGAATTGTGAATTGTTGATCATCTGTAGCAACACTCCAATTACCCAATTTAAAGTGGATGTTGGCATCAGATGCGCCTTCAGCCTTACATTCTATGGTCAGTTTATAATCCTTTCCCTCATCCAAAGAGATTCCATTGACCAACCAATATTGGAGTTTATAGAAAGGTTCAATTGGCTCTGGATTAGTAATAACCACTGCCCCATCCTTATTCCACTCAGTTTTTACTGATTCTGGAGAACCTGACCAATCATATTTTGTCAGTGTAGAGCAATCAAGCTGATAATCTGTTTTCTCTACCTTCTGACTAGGGTCTACCTTAATCTCTCTGCCATCAATAATTTTGTTCAGATACTTATTGTTCTGCTGAGAGTGCCAAGCAAGCGTATGACCATAGATGGTCAAACCTGCATCCTGTGCATTTGAAACGAAATCCTTAACAGTATTAAAGTCAAAGGTTCCATCATTTTTTACACAAGAAGCATACTTCATGGCGTTGCCTGCTGTCATCTCCTCGAAGTTGCTACCAGCCAAGCAATATACAAGCTCCTGTTTGTTGAAGTCGGGCGCAGCCAGTGCAATACCCAACTTAAAGTCGGGATTGCACTTGCCAGAAGCCTTCATGTCTTCGACATATTTCTTCAAAGGCTCGTAGTTGTTAAGATACTGATATTCCTTCAAGTTCTTGGTCATATCAGTTCTGTACTCCGAGAACTTGTCATCAGCACATGATGACAAAGCCAAGAGAGCTACCAAGCCTAAACCAAAATTAATATTTTTCAATTTCATAATAATCTACCTATTATTAGATGATACTTAATTGATAATTACCGCAGCTTACTTTACGATATACTGAGTATCGAAAGTAGGAATACCATTGGTGTTACCACGAGTTTGAGCTACAAACTGGTCGGTTGTCTCTACCTTGACAGCACCGAAGTCTACGGTATACTGGAGAGTCAGGATGTCACGATCCTTGTTGCCCCAAGCCAGCTTAGCGCCCTTCTCCACAAACTTACCTGTACCTGTAGCAGTTACGCCCTCTGTCTCGGAAGAAACAGTGCAAGTACCATCGTTAGCAAAGGTAAGCTTCAAGTTGCAAGTATAAGACTTGAGGATATCCTTACCCTCAGCATCCTTGCCCACAACTCTCTTGACTGTGAGAGGATAGATAGCCTCTGTAAGGCTCTTGGTAGTAATCTGGCAAACCTCGTCCTTCTCAATAGTTGCACCCTCACGCTTCTCCTCTGTGGTCTGACCATTCTCAGTAATCTTATCTGTACCACGGCGCAGATAGAATCCAGCCCAAGGGTTCATATACTTCACACAGTAGAGTACATAGTTCTTAGGCAATGTCTTCCACGCATCGCTATTGGTCAGCGCAGGAGTTTCACCCTCCTGGAAAGGAGTACCCGTCAAGATTTTGCCAGCACCCTTCTGATCTTTGATGATCAGAGGGATGACATAAGTATTCTTTACAGAGGCAGGATCAGCGAAGAAAGCATCGTTGAGCTTCACCTGTAATCTTCCCTGCAAGCTGCCACCATAAGAGATGGTGTTACCTGCCAAGGTGTAATACTCTGCAGGCATAGGCTTTACAGGAGATACGCCATCAGAGAAATAGAGGTTGTCACAAAGCGAATTATCTACAGCCACATCCAGTGTGATGTCCTTACCATTGTAAGCACCACCCATGGTAGACACGATGTTGATAATATGCTCGTTGTCCTTGGTATTGTCACGAGACTCGTCATTGCCCAACACCAATATACGCTCCACGTTTTGGTGGGCGAAGTAGACTGATGTGCCACCCTCGTAGTCGTCAAACTCAGGCGTGCCGTTCTCACAAGAGCCGAAAGTCAGAGCCAAAGCTCCGAGTGCAGCCATTGAGAAATATTTATTCATCTTCATAGTTTTCATCATTATAAAATGTTAGTCGTTTGTAATTTTCCATCCTGCATTCTGCTTCAGCTGATCCCACTTGAGGATTTCAGTCTGTGGCACAGGACCGTAATACATATAGTCGTCGTATTTTCTTTCCTCTACTGTGATATCCTTGAACTGTGGAATACCAGCCTCTGTAGAAATCTCCACGCCATGAACAGCCTCATTGATAGGAGCCTTCCAGCGGCGGAGGTCATTGAAGCGCTTGTTCTCGAAGCAGAGCTCAATACGACGCTCATTGCGAATCAACTCACGCATTTTAACCTGGTCGTTAGCGCACTCATCAAGATAAGAATCATCTGTGATGCCTGCACGATGACGGATAGCCTTGATCACATCGTATGCAGAATAAGCATGTGTGCCATTGCCCTTAGGTCCCCAAGCCTCATTGGCAGCCTCAGCATAATCCAAGAAAATCTCGGTATAGCGGATATACACAGGATAGTGATACTGTGCGTTCTTGGCATTTGGATTAGGATTACAATCCTCACGAAGAAGCTTCTTCATATAGTAACCAGTACGTGTAGAGTTACCAATCTTATTCAGTCCATTGTCATTGTTGGCAGTGGTGATGTCGGTATTGATGGTTGCACCCTTATACTTGCAGCCATTATAGATAATGTAGAGATCCAAGCGTGGATCACGATTACTATAAGGATCCAAGTCATCATACTCACTGCGCTCATCTGTGATAGGATAACCATTGGCAGCAGGGAAAGCATCTACCAAATTCTGGGTAGGATTGATACGTCCCTTACCATAGAGAGATGGAGGGAAGTTATCAGCCTCCTGGTTCAAACCGAGGTCCCAATCATCAGCACCATTGGTCTTGTTGCCACGCCAGATAATCTCCTTAGGGCATTCACCAGACTGCAGCTGGCCGATTTCCGCAGTCTGAGCATACCAAGAATTACCTGTTTTAGACAATCCGCTTACACCACCTATCAAGTCGAGCAAGCTGGCTGCATCATCAGCAGCACGCTTATAATCCACATTGGTACCTTTATTAAAAGCAGGGCTGGCAGCAAGGAGAGAAACCTGTGCACGGATAGCCTTGGCGATACGACCGCTCACACGACCACGCATCAGAGAGCCCAATACACGGTTATAGTCCTGATAGTTGTCCACACCCATAGCAGTGTATTTTTCTGGCACAGGATCTGACTTAGTCAAATCATTGTAGTCCAAAGGCAGCAACTGCTCAGCCTGGTCCAAGTCGCTATAGATTTGATCCAAGCAAGCTTGGAATGTGGCACGTGGCTGATTGAAATCAGAAGAAGTATCCTCTGGCTTTGTCAAGTTTGGCACACCCAGGAGCTGACCATCCTCAGTCCAACCACCATGGTTCATCAGGAGATAATACATATTGAGAGCTCTCAAGGCATAAGCCTCACCCTTACGGCTCTCACAGAACATCTGCTGCGCACCCTTGTCCTTAGCCCAGTCTACCTTGTCCACTTCCTGAAGGAAGATGTTCAAGTACTGGATGCTAGCACGACAGCTAGTCCACTTGCTCATAGGGTCATTATTGGCAGCCCAAGAACCAGTAGCCATTTTCAGGTAGCTGTTAGACAAATCATTGCTTACAGCATCATCGGTTGCCACATCAGTTACACTTTTGGTATTATAAGGAAGCACGGCATAAGCATAGCCGAGAAGTCCCTGAGCATAAGTAGGCTCTTCGTAAATCTCGTCCAAGCTACGGTTGTTTTCCTGTGCAGGCTCAAAGAGATCTGAGCAAGACACCAACGAGAGTGACAATGCAGCTAATATAAATAACTTATTAATTTTCATTTCTGTATACATTTAATAATGATTAGAATGTAGCCTTCACACCTATATTATAATAGCGTGTCTGAGGAGCACTACCTATGTTCATCTCCAATACCTCACGGTTCTTAGAGATAGTGAGCAAGTTGGCACCGCTTACATAAGCAGAAAAGCCCTTAACCCAAGTCTTCTGGAAGAGCGTGCTAGGCAGGTCGTATGTAATCTGTACCTTAGCCAAGCGGAAAGCGTCTGTGCTGTACATCCAGAAGTCTGATGTCTGATAGTTGTTGCTACCTGAGAGTGTGGTAAGACGTGGATAAGTAGCAGTCTCCTTGGTTGCCTTAGTCCAGCGATTGCGAACCACAGCTGAGTACTTGCCGTCACCCTTTACCCACCAGTAAGAATTGTTCTTCAAGCCATAAGCACCGAAGTTGCCAGTACCGAGGGCGAAGAATGTGAAGTTCTTCCACTTAGCAGTAAGGTTTACGCCCAATGTGAATGGAGCGCCATACCAACCACCCTTGCCCAGGAATACCTGGTCGTAAGAGTCGATCTTGCCATCACCGTTTACATCCACATACTTCATATCGCCAGGCTTCACTTCACTACCCAAGCGGCTCTGGTCTGGAGAGTTCTTGATTTCTTCCTCACTCTGGAAGAAGCCAGCAAACTTATAACCCCAGATACCATCGAGAGCCTTGCCCTCACGGTTTTGGTAATCCCATGCGTTCATCTCATCACGCTTGGTAGCCTTGGTGTTATAATAAGTACCTGTTACACCGAGCTGCAAGTCTACATCACCCACCTTCTTATTGAAGTTAGCTGCGAAGTCGAAACCGATGCGGCGATTATTGTTAAAGTTGAGCACAGGCATGAATGAAGCATCAGGATAGCCTGGCTTAAAGTGAGAAGGATAGAACGTTGGAGTAGAAATCAGATAACCCTCCATCGAGTTAACGAAGAAGCTAGCATCCAATGTTACCATCTGCTGCCACAAGGAAGTCTTGAAGTTGACAGAAAGTTCCTTACGCTTGATGAAGTCAAGATCCTTGTTGGCAGAACGCTTAGAGAATGTGTACTTGCCAGCAGAACCATCATACCATCCATAACCATCAGCTGTCTGCCAGTTGGTGTCATAGAGATAGTATCTGTTGCCATTTACTGCCAAGTCAATATCCTCGTTGATGATGCTACCAGATACACTGATCATCATATCGTCTACCACCTTGCTGTTCTTCAAGATGTTCTCGTTCTTGAGTCTCCAACCCAAAGAGAGTGAAGGAGAGAAGCCTACACGATGACCTGGAGCCAACTGTGCAGAGTGGATAGCTGCCAAGCCGAAGTCTGCATAATAGGTCTTGGCGTAATCATAAGATGCATCCAAGGCAAGATTAGCACTTGATGTCTTGTGATACACACCTGACTTAGACTGCTGATAGCCAGAGGCAATCAACATCGCAGAGAGGTTATGTACCTTATTAAATGTATTGGCGTAATTGAACTGAGCAGAGAAGAGCATGGTCTGATTGTCCACACTATTAGCGATGTTCTGTACACCAGACTTCTTATCCTCACCTTCCTTCTTCAAAGCTACGATCATATCCTTGCCGTCGATGTTTGACCATGTTGGGATATAGATGGCATAGCTATTATTGAAAGATGTGGTGTAAGAGGTAGCATAGTCTACTGCGAAACGAGTCTCGAAAGACAAGCCCTGCAACAACTTGTGCAGATTGATGTTAACACCTGTATCAAACTGGAACTGGCGGCTAGTATACTTGCTCTTACCAGCAGCATAGTAATCTGCGAAGATGTTAGAAGAGTTAGCCTGTGTACCAGCCAAGAAGTACTTACCATCCACCAGCTTAGCCACACTCATCAAGTCCCAAGCAGCCTTGGCATTAGGAGCTATCATGTCTGTAGAGATCAATGGGCTAGCATTCTGTGGGAAGTTAGGACGCCAAGTAGCAGCTGCATTCCAATAATCACCAATAGCAGAATGTGAATCATAGAATGTGGCATTGGAGTTGACCCAAGCCTTGATGTCATCTGTGATGTTGACATCTACATTACCACGTACACTGAAACGCTGAGTGTTATTGTTCTTAGCCTCACCAAACTTCAGGAAGTCGCCCTGGCGATAATAGTTGATGTTGCTATAGAAGTGAGCACGCTTACCACCACCACTAATCTCAGCAGTAGCCTCGTAGCGACTATTCATCTTGCGAAGATAGTCAGAAGAGTACATATCAAGATTAGGATAACGATATGGGTTGGTGCCCAAGCCATGATTGTAGATATCCTCAGCAGAGTAGAGAGGAGTCAAGCCGTCATTGGCACGAGCCTCGTTGTAGAGAGTCATATACTCAGCAGAGCCCAGATACTCAGGGAATGACTTAGCCACATTGAGACCAGCGTTAGCCTGCACCTCAACCTTCAAGCCATCGTTCTTGCCACGCTTGGTGGTGATGAGCACAGCACCCTTAGCTGCCTTGCTACCATAGAGCACTACAGCTTGCGCACCCTTGAGGAATGTAATCTGGTCAATCTCGCTAGGCATCACGTTGGTTGCCTCACGAGGCACACCATCTACCAATACCAAGTATCCTGCATTGTCAGCATCCATGCCCCAGAGAGAGTTGCCATTCCAACCACCCACGTAGCCCTGCATGTTGTCAAGGCTATAAGTGTGGTAGTTTTTCTTCATCAATCCCTCTACATCGACTACCGAAACGCCGCCCAAGATGTCACCCTTGGCTACCTTGCGATAAGCCACATTGACCATCTCCTTGTCGGCAGCAACGGTATCGGTTTCGTTCTCAGCAGCAGTTTTGGCATCGGCAGCCATAGGAGCCAATGACACAAGACCTGCCAACAGGAACTTTGAATTATATGATTTGAATTTTGAATTCATACTATCATTCTTATTTTAGTATTACTATATAATGTTATTTTACCAACCAGGATTCTGACTAAGCTCTTGATAGAGATAAACATCCTTGATAGGCAATGGGAACCAATAGTGCTTGGCTGTGAAGTGACGAGTCAAGATCGCTTCCTGGCGGAAGTTAGCCACCTGAGCATCAGCTGGGTCTTTCTCCTTGTAGAAATCGGCACCCTCCACACGGTCAAACTCATCAGAGTACTTTACATTGTAAGGAGCCTCGGTCAGGAGCAACCAGCGCTGCAAGTCGTTGAAACGGAAGCCCTCGAAAGCAAGTTCCACCTCACGCTCACGGCGAACCTCGTCCATGAACTTATGTGCATCAGCTACATACTCTGGAGCCACATGACCAGCGCCACAACGATCACGAAGGGTATTGATGGCATCCTCAGCAGTCTTGCTAAAGTTAGTAGCCTTGCCAGAAGCACCACCAAACGCAGCACAAGCCTCAGCATACATCAGATAGATGTCAGCCAGACGCATATATGGCAAGTAACAGTGGAATGCTGAACCCCAATCGTAGTCGCGATCCACCTCATTACATGTATGAGGCACCAACTTCTGGATGAAGTAACCTGTACGGCTGCCATTAGCCACTGGACGCATATTGCCACCTGTATACAACTGGCAGTACTGCAAGTTAGCCCACTGACCAGGAGTACCATTCAGATACTTGAAGCCATCAAACACGATGTCGTGATAGAAGCGTGGGTCACGGTTCTTATATGGATGAGTAGGATCGAAACCACCTGCTATGTTAGGAACCAACTTGCCATTCTCTACGATGTAAGCGGGCTCACCATTAGCCATACCGTAAGCAGCTATCAAGTTTGCTGTAGGCTGGTGAATCACATTGTCATGTCCAACCACTTTGTCAACCTTAGGACCAAACACCTTAGAGGTATTCCAGTTAGAGCCGTTGAAGTCTGCAGATGGACCACGGAAGATAGCCTCAATAGATCCAGGCATTTTCCAGTTCTGCTTCTTGGTATAGAAGATATCAGAGAAGCAAGAGTTAGCATCGGCAGAACGCTCATGATTGTAGATGTCCTTATATTTGAACTCAGCCAACCCATACTGTGTCTGGCCCCCCTCAACCAATGTGAGCAACTCACCGAAGACCTCAGCTGCCTTCTTGGCAAACTCCTCATCATAGTCGTATGTCTTGCCATTCTTGCTAGCTCCTACCTGTGCGCCATCCTTCATCAATGGGCTGGCAGCCCAGAGATAAGTCTTGCCCAGATAACCGAGTGCCATGATCTTGTTGATACGAAGGTCGTTCTTGCCCTGTGTGGCAGCACCATCATACTCATTGTCCCAGTTGATAGGCAACAGATCGGCAGCCTTGCGATAATCAGCAGCAGCCTTCTCTGCACACTCCTGATAAGAGAGACGAGGCAAATTGAGCTCTGAATTGAGATCCAAATAGGTATCAATGTATGGCAAACCACCAAAGTACTGCATCAACTCAGTGTGCCACCATGCACGGAAGAAGTAAAGCTGACCAGCAATGAGGTCTTTCTCTGCCTTGCTAGCTACCAACTTATCGAGATTAGCCAAGCCCTGGTTAGCCTTACGAATGCAATACCAAGCATGTGGCCAAAGTGAGTGGTTGAACTTATCTGTAGATGTAGGGTTGCTGCCATCCTTGTAAAGCCAGTTACCAGTGGTCTGCCAAGCACGGAAGTTGCCCAAGTCTACCTGGTGTGTCATACGGCCATCAGCCTCTGGGTTGAAGATTTCATCATCACCCCAGTTCCAAGAAGGACACCAGTTACATTTTTCCTTATCAGGGATACAGTTGTAAATCTCCTCTACGTAACCCTGAAAGTTACGGAAGTTTACAAATGCGTCATTTTCTGAGACTGTAGAATCGGCCTCCTTGTCAAGATAGTCCTGGCAAGAGTTGAGCGAGGTGCCGAGAGCCAGCGAGACGCATCCCATCAACAAAAAATTCTTTATCTTATTTTTCATTTGAATGTTCATTTTAATATTACAATGAGAATTTAACACCTAAGTTGAAGCGGCGTACTGTAGGATATGCTCCCAGGAAACCGCCACCACCGAGGTTAGCCTCACGGTCATCAGGCATACGAGTCCAAAGCCAGAGGTTGTTACCATTCAAGTATACCTTGAGGTAGTTCATACCGAGAGCCTTGATCCATCCCTTGGTCCAAGTATAAGCAATCTCTACGTTCTTCAGACGGATGTATGAACCATCATAGAGGAACTGAGTACCATTGCTGTAATCAGACTGGGTAGCACCCCAACGAGGAATGATAGATTCTGGAGAAGACTCATTCTTGTCCCACCAAGTACCAGTGTCATAAACATTGTCCAACTTATTACCGAAGCTTGTCAAGGTTACGTCACGAGTTACATTGGTTACACCATAGAACTGAGCGAAAGCAGAGAAACCCTTATACTCGATACCGATAGTGGCATTGTATGTATTCTGAGGGTTTGAGCTATAACCCACTGGAGCTGAGTCCTTGCTATCTACCACACCATCACCGTTGAAGTCCACGATGTAGTAATCGCCTACCAAGCGGTGGTTGTCGTTAGACTCATGAGCTGGAGAACCAATCAAGTCATCGATGTCGTTGATAAAGCCACGATCAATGTATGAGTGATACTGACCCATAGAGTAGCCTGCCTCCTTCTGATAGTTAGGAGTGAGCTGAGCGTCATCCTTCAAGAGCACCTTGTTCTTGGCATGGGTCATATTGAAGTTACCCCAGAGGCGGATGCCATTGGCAAATTTCTTGTTGAGTTTCAACTCCAACTCGTAACCACTGGTACGAACCTTACCCTTATTGATAGTAGGAGCTGTAGTACCAAAGTAAGATGGGATGGAGCGGTTATCACCAAAGATCAAAATGTCGTTACGACGGTCACAGAAGAAATCGAGCGAACCGGTAATCAAACCACCCAAGAAACCATAGTCGACACCGAAGTTGGTTTTCTTCACAGTCTCCCACTTCACATCTTTATTACCCAATGTATTCTGGCGATACCATGTGTAGATACTCTTGGTATGGTCAAGATCCATCACTGTGTTGCCTCCGTATGCCCACTGACTCATATAAAGCCAACGACGAGTAGAGTCGAATGGATCAGGACCAAGATTGTCATCACCAATCTCACCGTAAGATGCACGGAACTTCAACATATCAATGATGTGCTTGTCACGAAGATTCTTCATAAAGTTCTCCTCAGTGATGGTCCAACCGATAGCTCCAGAATTGAAGAAGGCGAAGCGATTGTCCTTGCTAAACTTTTCTGATCCGTTGTAAGCACCGTTATACTCGATATTGTAACGACCAGCATAGCTATAAGTAGCACGGAACGCCCAGTCCTCACGGTATGTAGGCATCACACTACCACGTGCATTCTCCTGACGAGAGAACAAGCCCATGGCTGTAACATCATGCTGTCCGAACTTGCGAGCCCAGTTGAGCTGCAACTGATAGTAAAGATTGCGAACAGTCTGGTTGTTATCAACCGAACCACCTGAAGTACTCCAGTTAACGCCCTGTTTCCAGTCGAACTTATTGTTTGACTCATATACCTGGCCATATGTTATATTGCCAGTCTCCGGATCAACATACTTGGTCTGAGCTGTATTGTTCAAGTCATTGATACCACGGCTCGTCTCAACAAACACGTTGTCCCAAGAAACGGTACCACGCAAGTTCAAGCCCTTGGTGATGAAGTCGAGTTTCTGCTCCAAGGTAAAGTCGGTATTGATACGAGTAGTAGTAGCCTGCGCTGTACCACCGATGGCGAGATTCTGAGCAGAGTTACTTACGTTAGACGCATTTGGATAATAACCCCAAGATCCATCGCTATACTGAGGCAAGAATACATCTGGAGCGATGTTATAAGCACCTGCCCACTGCTGTCCTATCTGCCACTCGCTATTACTCATGTTGCTCCAAGGAGCCTTGCGCACACCATTAGAACCAGATACATTTACCTTTAATGTAGTAGTTTTAGTGATAGAGAAGTCCAAGTTACTGCGCACATTGATACGATTGTATCCATAGCCAGAGTTATAGTTACGTCCGTTATCATACTCACGGAAGAGGTCACCCTCGTGTACAAAGTCGGCAGAAGCAAAATACTTCACGAAGCTTGTACCACCGCTCACATTGACATTGGCATTATATGACATGGCGCTCTTCTTGAAGAGGGCATCCTGCCAATCCACGTTAGCATAACGCTCGCGTTGCTCTTGTGTGGTCTGGTTGCGATAATTCTCAATAAATGATTGAGGACGGATGTAAGACCAAGATTCAGGAGAAACACCCAACTCATGCTCCACTGCCCTGTTGCGGAACATCAAGGCATCGTATGAATCATACTTGTTAGGCAACTTAGAAGGAGCCTTCAATGTAGCGTTGAAGCCTACATCAATCTTAGCCTTGCCTTCCTTACCACGCTTGGTGGTAATCAAGATGACACCATTGGCACCCTTCACACCATAGACTGCTGTAGCGGAAGCATCCTTCAATACGGAGATACTCTCCACTGAAGAGATATCCACGCTGCTCATCGGACGCTCGATACCATCGACTAGGACGAGAGGGTCACTGTTGTTCCAAGAACTAGCACCACGAATGATGATCTGTGGCTCCTCCTCACCAGGCATACCATTGCCCTGAACAGTTACCACACCAGGAAGGTTACCAGTTAAGGCAGCACCAATGTCGCTGACACCGGCAGCACGTTCCAGCACCTCACCTGTGGTCTGTGCAATAGAACCTACGACAGATGCCTTCTTCTGCTGACCATAACCTACGACTACGACTTCGCCGATGGCATTGTCGTCTTCCATTGAGAGTTTGAAATCTCTCTTCTTACCAATCTTTACTTCCTTGGTCTTCATACCTACGTATGTAAATACGAGGATAGAATTCTCTGAAGGAACACTGATA
>ENA-UEQW01000938-UEQW01000938.1-human-gut-metagenome-genome-assembly--contig:-NODE-938-length-26043-cov-32.008357_pt1 | contig 26043 bp, 24 predicted proteins | sample MGYA00242947_ERZ507947 | MGnify/ENA primary metagenome ERZ507947 (study PRJEB26167, sample SAMN06115421) | human gut metagenome | host: Homo sapiens | place: China:Guizhou | collected 2015-03-17... | reverse complement strand
CTTGCATCTCGAAGTTCCATACTGGTAATATAGTACGTTTGAATAGATTCTACAAGTATTTTTGTTTCTTATCTATATATTGTCAAGCGTTCAGGGGCCCTGGACAAATTATCGGTCTGGAAGGGTAGCTTCTCCGCGGCCCTTCCTCCTTTGAAAATGCAATCAACGGAGATGAAAAAATGGAAGATCAGGAAAATATGACGGAGGCGTCCTCCGGTGTGATGAAGACGTGCGCCGATTGCGGGCGGGAAGTCTCCGCGAGGGCGACAAGCTGTCCGCATTGCGGTGCGCCGCTTCAGGCGACGATACAGAAATGTCCGGACTGCGGCAAGGATGTCTCCATCCACGCCTCCAGCTGCCCGAATTGCGGACGGCCGCTGGAACCCGCGACGAGAACCGACATCAAACCGGTCAATATGGGATTCTCTCTGCTCGCCCTGCCGATCATCGTAGTGCTTTGCTCCTGGGCGAGCACGCAGGATTTCAGCTTCTGGACCGGGACGAGTCTCTTCGTCTTCATCTTCGCCGTGTTCATCGGCATCGAGGCATACCGCAACCGGAAGATCAAGGAGATCGGCCATCCCTTCTTCTGGACTGTCGGCGCGCTGTTCCTCTTCCCGATCGTCTACCCGTACTACATGTTCAAACGGAAGGAGATCCGGCTGGATTCATTCCAGAAATGGCTCTCCATTCCGCTGGCGCTGCTGACATTGTATTTCTGGATTGTCAGCTACGATCAGCCGCAGGTCCATTTCGACCGGGGTGACTTTTCCGGCCCGGGACTGGTGAACGACACCGGCAGTTCTGCCGGCAACAGCGTTTCACGCGAAGAAGTTATCTGCCGGAAGGCCAAGATTCAGATTACTGAATTCCTGGCCAATATGGAGGGTTCCAAGGCGCCGAGCTGCACCTCGGTGAAACTGGTGAAGAAGGTCTCCGATACCGATTGGATCGGACAGGCTGAGACCAGCAACGGGAAATCGGGTGAAATCTCCATCTCCATCATGAGCTTTGGAGAGAATGATCCTGATCCGACCGTGGTGGCAATACCGGTTGACCTATCCAGATTTCTCAATCCGCTTGAATGATCCGTAATGAAAGCGCAGACCGGCCGGAAAGCCCGCCGGTTTGCGTTGCGGTCATTTACTTTTACCTTCCGAAGCAGCAGCACGGGGGGAGAGAAGCGCAAAGGTATGATTTCTTATGGGGAACGATGGGTGGCGTATGGTGTTTGCCGCAATTTCGGCATAAAAAAACACGCGGTACAAGCTCATGGCTCTCAAGATCAAACTGGAGCCAATGATCGGCATCGAACCGATGACCTATTCATTACGAGAAGTGTAAAGCAATCGCATCTCATCTTGGAACAATTTTTCGATTCAACTTAAAATTTGTTCCCGTGGCATTTATATTATTGTTGTCTCGGAGGATAGGCCTATGATCAAGAGAAAAATTCAGAGTGTTTTGGCGGATTGGGCTACGAAATTTCCAGTCATTACGATTACTGGGCCGAGGCAGGCGGGAAAAACAACCCTTGCTCAATTACAGTTCCCCGATTAGAAATACGTCAATCTTGAGGATCCTGATATCCGTTTGCTGGCCGAGAGAGATTCTCGTGAGTTTCTGCAACAATATTCGGCTCCTGTCATCATCGATGAAGTGCAACGTGTCCCAAAATTGCTGAGCTATATTCAGGTCATCGTCGATCAGAACAGGCAGAAAAAAGGGCAGTTCATCCTGACAGGCAGTCAACAGCCGAATCTCCGAGCCGAAGTTTCGCAATCCCTGGCGGGACGGACGGCGATTCTGCAACTGCTCCCGCTTTCGATTCAGGAATTGACAGAGGCAGGAATCACGATGGATCGTGATGAGTATCTTTTCAAAGGATTCATGCCGGAACTCTACGATTCCAATATTGAACCGGAGTTGCTTTATCGCAACTATTTCATGACCTATGTGGAGCGTGATGCCCGTCAGCTGATCAATCTGCGCAACAGCTCGAACTTTGAGCTGTTCATCAAATTACTGGCAGGTCGAGTGGGACAACTGATCAATCTCAGCAGTCTCTCCAATGATGTGGGAGTATCCGTTTCGACGCTCTCTGAATGGCTCTCGGTGTTGGAGGCAAGTCATATTGTGTTCCGGTTGCCGTGCTGCTTCCAGAATTTCGGCAAGCGGTTGGTGAAGACACCGAAGCTCTATTTCACCGAGGTCGGCCTTGCAACCTATCTGCTCGGAATCAAGAACGTATCGCAAATTGCACGGGATCCCCTGTTCGGTGGACTGTTTGAAAATATGGTGGTGCTGGAAGCTCTGAAAGCCCGTTACAACGCAGGGAAAGAGAGCGAACTCTATTTCTATCGGGACAGCAAGGGCATGGAAGTTGATCTGCTGCTCAATGAGAATCGGGAACTTCTGCCGATGGAAATCAAAGCTGCGCGAAGCTACAATCCCGACTTCGCGGGAGCGATTACCAAGTTCCGTTCCATGGTACCGAATGCCAAGCCCGGTGCTGTCATCTATTCCGGGGATCTGACCCCGACGCTTGAGGATACTCGTTTCGTCAATTTCACCAATACAGGGAACATTATTGCAGAATAACACGAGATGCTGTTATGGAATGACGCGAGAAACCAAATGGTTTCCGCGATCATTCATATTGCTGTGTATGCCGTACCCGGGAAGACACGGCTAATGGAAAATCCTGCTCAGAAATCCCCGACGGCTCCGCTGAATTTTCTCCAATGCAGCGATAAATTCCATGGCGCTCCGGAAGCGTTTCGACTGGGTCGGGGCGCAGGCGGTATTGATCACTTTGTTTACACGCTTCCCCAGAGAATCACGCAATATTGTCTTCGGCACCCATGGGAAACAGGAGAGCAAAACATCATTGATCAATACCGTATACAGCACTTTCCCCATCGCATACAAGTCACAGGATATGCCGATGGCGTCGTCGGAAATCCCGGCATAATCCGGAGGAATGAAGTCCCGAGTTCCTTTGGGATCCTTCAAGCTGCAGGGCGAAATCAGCCCCATGTCACAAAGTTTGGCGGTTCCGTCGACAAAAATAACGTTGTCCGGCTTGATATCCCGATGAGACAGCATGTGGCCATGCAGTTCTGCAAGCCCTTCCAGCAACGAGGTTACAACATGGCAGCCATCCAATGGAGTCAGCATGCAGAATCGAAGCAGATTCCTCAGCGTCAAAGGGATATATCGATCCTTCACTAAGCTGTACGCCGCATCCATCGTATAAAAAAAGAAATCTTTTGTCTGGCCGACATGATGAATCTGCACAAGATTCCTGAAATTCCGGATATTCTGGCGATAGAGCGTCAAGCCGGAAAGCTCATGCAGGAAAGATGCGTGTTCCGTTCTGGGGATCACCTTCAAGGCGACAATCATGCCCGTCATATCCTGAACCAGCCAGACATGGCCGAAACTTCCCTTGCCGCAATCCAGTAAAAACGTAAAATCCGTAAATTGACCTTTGATATTCTCGATGCACTCGACCGACTCTTCCGGTTTCGGCAAGGAAAAAAGGGCGGGCAATTCGTCATTCCATCCTTTTTTCATAAAATCGGCAAAAGGCATTCTGTCTTTTCCCAATCCTCGGACACTGGGCATGGGAAGCGAAGGTTCTCTGCCCTTATTTCCGCGGGCAGCCTGCATTTCGGACAAGATGTCATCCAGCAGGGCGTGGCGTTTTCCCCCTCGCGTCAAACTCTGTCTGGCATGGATTTCCAAAACATTTTCCGGGGAAAACATAAGCGGTTACTCCTTATCCGATGGGGATTTTGCCAGACGTTGCAATTCCTTTATCATGCAGTCGGATTCACGCAGAGAAGCGAGTTCCCGTCTGCATTTCGAGCAGAACATGAGGTGGAACCGGCACAGCAGCCCCGTCACCGGAGAAAGATCACCGTTGCGATACTGGTCCAACAGAACCTCTGAATAATGAAACTTCATTCGTCCGCCTGAGCGATTAATACCTTCAGTTCTTTCAGGGCGGCATGTTTATAAACATAGACAGCATTGGCAGTGATCCCCAAGGCGGCCGCAACCTCCTTCCCGGACATATTCTCCAGCGAAAGCATCGAAAACGCCTGATAGACAAGAGGGGATACCGCACAGCGCAGATCTTCGAGCGCCTGTTTCAACACATGATCCCGCCACTCCTGCTCCCAGCGCTCTTCACCCCCGGCCAGAAGTTCATCCACGAGCTGCGGAACATTCTCTGCGGAAATTTCACCGTCATGGCGCTTCCGCATCAAGTCGCAGGCCTTATTCCGGATAATGCGTTTCAGATAATCCCGGAACCGGCCTTTGGATTTGTCATACCGGAACGTTTCGGAAGTGCCGAAAAAAGAGAGCATAACCAGTTGAACCAGCTCTTCTTTTTCGGTCTGATTCAACCGCAGATCTCCGCCGCGCAACAGGATGAGCGGTTTGTACATCTGATAAAACTGCTCCCAGCCTGTTTCATCGCCACGGAGGACTGCAGAAAGCAAACTGCTTCTGGTGGTAAACGCCATTTCTCTCTCCCGGGTCTTTCTGAATTAACATAGCATGTCGTTTCCCAAAAGCAAGGAAGACGACGGAAGCCTTCTCCGATTTCATTGGCGGAAACGCAATTGCGTTCTGTCCGCATGGCGCTTTTTTCTATGGGAGACTTCCAATCGCCTTCACCAATCCAATGCGGGGAAAAAAGTGCTTTCTTAGGAGGAAAATCGGTTTTCATCGCAGCATATTTGAACTTTCCCCGTTATGCCCCCCGGAATCGTCTCGCCGACTCGTTTCTTTGCAACCGCGTATCTTCGTCGGTATTGATTCCATCAAACCGGCCGCCCGTGTACAAAATATCCCGGCAGATGTATGAAACGGAAAGAAAATTTCATTTGCAGCATAAGATTTTTCAATAGACATCGCATTGGATGGTAAACGCCGGGAGAGGAAATTTTTCCAGATGAAGAGGAACGGCCTCTTTTTGTGCCGTTTGAGGATGAAAAAAACAATGTTTTCCGGAAAGTTGAAACAATTTAAACAGGAGTCAACCATGAGCATTGTATTCAAGTGTCCCGCGTGCGGCAACCAGATGGAAGTCGATGAGAGTCTGGCGGGGAAACGGGGCAAATGCCCTGTGTGCCAGAGGCTTGTTACCGTACCCCGACATTCCGCGAAAGAGTTGATTGTCGCCACAGAAGAGCAAGGTTTTTTTCATTCGGAACGGCTGAACGAACTTTTTGATGATTTTCTGGATGAGTATTCACAGGAGATCAAAAATTGCCAGTTTCATGAGGTCGATGATGTGGAAGGGGTGGAACTTGAGCTTTACACTTCTCACGGAAGAACTCAGGTCGTACTGCTTATGGCCGGAAATTTCGACGGCCGGGAAATAATCTGCGGGCGTTCTGTCATCGGCCGCCACGAAGAATACCTGAATTTTAATGATATCCTCATTGATCTGGCAGTGAATTTGCCGTCTTTTCCAACCTATTCCGCCTTCATCAGCAAGAGCAACAGCGGCTATAACGAAATCGGGTTGCAGAAAATCATCTATCTTGACCATGTCGACAAACAGACATTCAACGATTTGACGATTCACCTCGCCAGAGTGGCGGATCGGGTCGAAAAAGAACACTATAGCAATGATATAAATTGAAACGCGGGGATATATATCATGGCTGTTTCGCTTATCGAGTGCCCGGCCTGCGGGCACAAAGTTTCTTCGCAGGCCACAACGTGTCCGCAATGTGGACACCCCATCAGACCGGTGTTGCACCTTGTTGAAAATACAACGGGTTCACCGCCTCGCAAGTCGACATCCCGCTCCGCTCTCAACGGACAGCCGTTGAATCTTGAGAATGGGTTGAGAACGCTTGCCGGCATGATAGCCATTATCGTTATTCTGTGGAACTGCTTACCCGCTCTGCTGGATGATTATTCACACAATGACGATGAGGCGATATTGCCCGTATTGTTTGCCATGGGAGGCTATCTGCTGCTGTGGGGCTGGAACGCCTTTATCGCCTTGAAACACAACGACACGGGGAAAATCGTCATTCTGACGTTTCTCCCTTTTATCGGAATACTTTTCTGTTCATTTCTCATGCCGGAAGACCAAAATACAACCCGAAAGCAATAATCATGAAAACCATCTGCCCGCACTGTTATCAAAAATATAATGTGGAAGATAATTTCCTGCAGCAGAAGGTGGTATGCTCGGTCTGCAAGCAGAATTTCACCGTCGAGAAAGCTAAATTCTGCGCCGATTGCGGCACCATCAATCCCATGCAGTACATCAAATGCAGGCAATGCGGAAAAATGTTCCCCCCGCAGAGAACGGCACCGTCCCCGCAGAAAACCTTTTCAACATATCAGACAACATATCAGACACGGGTATCGTCAGCGGAAACGGTATCCCGTATCACCAGATGGGGCTTTGACATACTGGCACTTATCTTGGCGGTTCCATTAATTGTTCTCTGGTTTCAAATCGTCAAAATATGGGACAAACCTCTTGCTCCCGCTTTCTGGCCGATCGTTGCAGCAGCTGTCATATTCTATATTGCCGGGACATGGCCGGCGTTTTCCCTGATCCTGCAACTGGCAAATCCCAATGCCAAAATAGTCTGGTCTCTCTACAAAAAAATCAGCATGGGAATTGCTACGATGATCTGGATTGGATTACCGATATTCTGGATCATTGATGCAATAAAATCCCCATCCGGCTTGCGTATCGGGCCGCTGATTTTTTATTTGTTGACGCTTACCACCATCCCGACAGCATGGAAATTAGCGATTATACGCGACCAGGAAGATATGGGGTGGGAACCGGATCAGGAAAATGACGATGATTGAGAGACCGCAATGCCCATGGATGAAACATTCCTTCCGCCCGTGTCCCGGGGAATCCCGGCAAAATACCTCCCGGCAGGAGCGCGTCTGCTTCCGCATTCATGAGTGCATTCGGCGTATCGGCGTCTGAATTGTTTTCTCATCCATTGTAATTTGCCGTTTCGTTTTCCTGCGCCACAATTCTCGCCGTCTGTTTCCCTTTTTTGATTGCGGTTCGATGACCATCATCAATCAGGAAACAGGCCCCTTTTCAAGCTTTTGTTCAAAACAGGTGCAATTTTCCGGACGTTATCGACAGAATTACCTGTTTCTGGATTTTCCGTCATGTCGGTAATGCCGAAATGAAAGGCCGCGATAATCCATAGCGGATCAGGCAGGCTCATGCCTTTCGTGATCGTGAAAACTTCCCGTTGAAAATCGATCAGCGCCCTGAAATTTCGAGCGTGAAAGAGGTGTGACTTACAGCAAGGAGCATCGAAGAAACGTAAAAAAAATGGCATCCCCATCGGGATTCGAACCCGAGTTGCCGGGATGAAAACCCGGTGTCCTAGGCCTCTAGACGATAGGGACGTCAGAAACATGTTGCCTAATATAGAATGTTTTTTGAAAAAAGCAAATCAAAACAAGTGAAAAAATGCTTTTTTCTGAAAAAATTTCTATCCGCGCGCACGGTGTTTGCGCCGGTGAATCGCAAGAGCGTTCTTCAGGCGGTAGTATGGCGAACAAAACATCTCCGTGAAACGCACTCCGAAGTTGCGCCGAAGGGCGTTGATCTGCTCCGTCAGACAGAAGTGCCCGCACTCGGCGGCACTCATCGGATTTCCGGCCAGAAAACGGGCCGCCACCTCCCGCACCAGCGCCGACGGCACCCGGTAGGCCGGCTGATCGTAGAGCCGCACCAGATTGCACCCTTCCCCGCGCAGGTAGCGTCCGGAATAATGGTTGTATTCCGGCAAGTGCCGCAGTCTCCCGGTGATGATGATCCCGAATACTCCGGTTGCGTTGGCAATGTGTCCGAAGCCGCTCTCAACACCGACAAAGCCCTTCGCGCCGGCGATTACCCGGGCAGCCACCTGCAATCTCATCCGGCCGGAAAGGTCGATGAAGAGCGGGTGGCGCAGCTGCAGAACCGGCTCCATCCCGATCTCCACCACATGGCATCCGGCCGCAAAAAACTGCTCCGCCAGCGCACGCCAGTTCTCCACCAGCCACTGACGGCTCCGCCCCTGCGAAGTACAGTGAAAAACAACGTATTCCGCCGGCAGTTCAGGAGCGGCAACCGCGGGGTCGAAGTGGAAGACCGGCGTATCATCCGGCACATTCAGACCGGCAGCCTCCGAAAACTGCGCCAGAAGACTGCGCGAGGGAGCGTTCGCCTCCGGCTTCGCTCCCCGGGGGGCGTGCGGGTCACGGAAGTTGAACTCATAGGAAATCGTCCCTTCCGGGAGCTCCGCTTTCCGCGCCAGATACTCTTCCTCGCCACTCACGGTGACCACTTCGTCGATGAATGGAGCAAATTCAAGCAGCTCCCTGTACGGTTCGCGGGTGTACCAGCGGAATTTCCGATCCGGATGCCGTTCATGCAGATAGCGGAAGGCGGGTTCCATCGCCACAATGTCCCCCATGCGGCCCAGCAGGCAGACGGTCAGAAGCGGAGCGTGATCCATGCGTTGTTTCCACAATTGAGTTGCTTGATTCAAATTTTCATTATAATACACGGGAAAAACTTTTTTTCAATTGGCAACCGAAACTTTTCCGTGCTATGATATGGAAAATTTCAACAGGAGCTTTTCATGAAGAAAAAATTTCTGGCGCTGGACATCGGCCAGGTCTGCCTCTCGATCCATCCCGAACGGTGCTTCGCCCACCTCGGCTTCCGGAGCGCCGCCGAAGTGCCTCCGGAACTGCTGCGGCTCGGCGTCGAGGAGTTCGAATGCGGACGACTCTCCGATGCGGAATTTCTCGCCGCCGCACGAAGACTGACCGGCACCTCCCTCTCCGATGCGGAACTCGCCGCCGCCCTCGCCGCCATCATCGGGGAACCGATACCCGGCATGAATGAACTTGTCGCTTCGCTGCCCGCGCGCGGCGTCCAGCCGGTTTTCTTCTCCGACACCTCGGCACTGCATCTGGCGGAAGTGCGGAGGAAGTTCGCCGCCGCCGCCATGGTTCCGGAAGGGATCTACAGCTTTGAAGTCGGAGCACGCAAACCCGCCCGCGCCATGTTCGAAGCGTTCGAATCCCGGTTCGGCCGCCCCGTTCTCTACGTCGACGACCGCCCGGAACTGATCGCAGGCGCCGCACAGTTCGGCTGGAACGCGCTCCGCTTCACCGGCGCGGAGGCGCTGGAACGCGCCCTCTTTCCCGCCGGCTGATCCGGAACCCGCCGCTTCGCGCTTAGAGCCGTGCGGCCCGGTTGCGCAGCGCCAGATCGGCGAGAACCAGCGCCGTCATCGCTTCGACCACCGGCACCGCACGCGGCACCAGGCAGGGATCGTGACGGCCCAGCACTTCGACTTCGATCGCTTCGCCCGCCTTGTTGATCGTGCGCTGCTTCTTCGCAATCGAGGAGGTCGGCTTCATCGCCGCGCGGAAGGTGATGACGTCGCCGTTCGAAATGCCGCCCAGGATGCCGCCGGCGTTGTTGGAACCGAATCCCTCCGGCAGAATCGGGTCGTTGTTCTCACTGCCGCGCCGCCCCGACGCGGCGAAACCGGCGCCGATTTCGATTCCCTTGATTCCGCCGATCGACAGAACGGCGTGCGCGAGCATCGCGTCGAGCTTGTCGAAGACCGGCTCGCCCCAGCCCGCCGGCACGCCGCGCGCTTCGCAGCAGATGATGCCGCCGACGCTGTCGCGCTCGCTCTGCGCGGCACGGATCGCCGCGACCATCTTCTCCGCCGCCACCGGGTCGGGGGAACGCACGATGTTGTTCTCCACCTCGTTCCAGTCGACCGTTTCGGCCCACACGCCGCCGATCATCATCGCGCAGGCGCGGACCGACACCCCCAGCGAAGCGAGAAACATCTTCGCCAGCGCTCCGGCGGCGACCCGCATCGAAGTCTCGCGCCCGGAGGAGCGGCCGCCCCCCCGGTAGTCGCGAATACCATACTTGCGGAAAAAGGTCAGATCCGCGTGGCCGGGGCGGAAAAGTTCCGCCAGTTTCCCGTAATCCTGGCTCCGCTGGTCGTTGTTGCGGATGATCATCCCGATGGGAGTCCCGGTGGAAACCCCCTCGAAGACGCCGGAAAGGATCTCCACCTTGTCCGCCTCGCGGCGCGCAGTGCTCACCCGGGACTGCCCCGGCCGCCGCCGGTCGAGATCGCGCTGAATCAGCGCTTCGTCAATCCGGATTCCGGCGGGAACGCCGTCAACCACCACACCGAGCCCCGGCCCGTGCGATTCCCCGAAGGTGGTGACCCGGAAAAGTTCTCCAAAGGTATTGCCGCTCATAGTATATTCCACTCCTGTTCCAATTTTTCCGCCAGCGCCCCGGCCGCCGCCGGAGCGGGAATCTCCCGGTCCACCGGCCAGACCAGATCGGCGAATTTGAGGTAAAACGGTTCGCGTTCCCGGTTCAGTCGGCAGAACTCCGCGAACGGGTCGGCCGCTCCGGCCAGAAACGGCGGCAAACCGTTCCGCAGGACCCGCGCGTACGCCAGCTCCGGCTGAATCGCCAGATAGACCTGGAACCCCAGCGAACGCAACGCCTCCGGCTCGACGAAACTGTTGGCGGGCACACCGCCGCCGAGCGCGACAATCCGCGGCTCAGCCGCCTCTTTCGCCAATGCGCCGATCACCGCCGCTTCGAATTTGCGGAATTTCTCCGCGCCGAGCTCCCGGAAGATTTCGCGCGTGGCGAGCTCCCGCCCGCTCTCCGCACGGAAACGCTCCTCCAGCTCCCGGTCGGTGTCGATGAATGTCACTCCGTAGCGACGGGCGAGCAACGCCCCCAGCGTGCTTTTGCCGCAGTGCTTGATTCCGGCAAGCACAATGGATCGCTTCAACCCCATCGCCGGCTCACATCACCGAATCGGGGCGGACGATCTGCGTGCCGACACCGCGGTCGGTGAAGATCTCCAGCAACAGCGTGTGCATGACCCGCCCGTCGATCAGGTGGACCTTGTTGATTCCGGCGTTGAGCGCGTTGACGCAGCTGCGCAGTTTCGGCAGCATGCCGCCGGAGATGATCTTCCGCTGAATCAGCTCATCCATCTCATCGGTGCGGATGGTCGGAATGACCGATGTTTCATCCGTGCAATCGGCGAGAATTCCCGGAACGTCGCTCAGAAACACCAGCTTGCGCGCGTGAATCGCTTCCGCAATCCGGCAGGCCGCGATATCGGCGTTGATGTTGTAAACCTGCCCGTCCAGCCCGGTGCCGAGCGGCGTCACCACCGGCACGAGTCCGGCTTCGATCGCCTCCATGATCGGCGCGACGTTGACGCCGGTGATCTCGCCGACAAAACCGATATCCTGTTTCTCGCCGGTGATCGGGTCGACCGACACGGTCCGTTCCGCCTTGAGCACCTGTTTCCCGGAAATCCCGATCATCGCGCCGCCGCACTCCTTGCCGAGCCGGACCAGTTCGCGGTTGACCGTGTTGTGCAGCACGTCGTCGACAATCCGGATGGTCCGCTCACAGGTGAAGCGCAGACCGTTGACGAACCGCACCGGAATCTCCTGCCGCCGCAGTTCGGCCGAAATCGCCTTGCCGCCGCCATGCACCACCACCGGACGGATGCCGATCGCCTCGAGCAGCACAATGTCGCGCATCGTGCTGCGGACCAGTTCGGGATCCTCCATCGAACTTCCGCCGAACTTGATTACCACGATGGAGTTGCGGAAACGCTGAATGTAGGGGAGTGCCTCGACCAGCACATTCGCCTTGTTGATCAGATCTTTCATCGGAACATCCTCTCCTTCGCCATATGAAACCGTTTGAATTCTCTCTCTCTTATAACATGCCCTCCGAACCCGGCTTTTTCAACCGGAACCGCTGGAAAGGCACGCGGAATTTTCCACTTTTCCGGACTACTCGGCGATCACCACCTGCACCCCGGGGAACTCCCGCTCCGCCCGTTCCGCCAGCTCCGGCCGCAGAAAGAGCGTCGTCGAAAGCCAGTCCGCCAGCATCGCCGACGGCGCAATCACCGTCACCGAATTCTCCGCCTGCGTCGGATGACCCGCCACCGGATCCATGATGTGCCCGTAACGTTTCCCGCCGATGGTGACGAAACGTTCGTAGTCGCCGCTGGTCGAAAGCGCCGCGTTGCGCAGCTCGATCACCTCCGGCAGCACCGAATAACGGTCGCGCGGATCGCGGATGCCGACCCGGTAGAACAGCCTCCCCGGCGGCGGCAGCGGCATCAGCCGGAGATTCCCGCCGAGATCGATGATGCCGCGGCGCACACCGCAGTCGACGGCGGCGTCGCAGGCGGCATCCACCGCATACCCTTTGGCAATGCCGCCGAGGTCGAACGCCATCCCCGGCACGGTGAACTTCACCGTCTGATTTTCATCGTCGAAGATCACCTTCTCCAGTCCGACCCGGGCCCGGGCGGCGGCGGTCTCGGCGGCGGTCGGCAGGGCATCTCCCCGCCGCCGGTAGAATCCCCACAGATCCATCAGCGGCTTCGCCGTGATGTCGAACGCGCCACCGCTGAACTCGTACGCCTGCCGCGCCTCGGAGAGCATCAGCCACAGCTCGTCGGAACAGGCGAACGGAGCCGTTGCCGCGCTCCGGTTCAGCCGGGCCAGCTCGCTCTCCGGATTGTAGAGGTTCGCCAGCTCCGTCACCCGGTCGAACGCCGCGCGGGCCGCCTTCGCCGCCGCCGCCGACTGTTCCGGTTCGGCGTAAAAGGTGAAGCCCGCCAGAGTCCCCATGATCGGAAACGCCTGCTGGAACTTCTCCAGCTGCCGTTCGCTTCGGACCTGGTGGATCAGCAGTGCGGCCCCTGCCAGAACCAGCAGGGCCGCCAGAATCAGGCCGTTCCGGGTACGGGAGGTCATCGCGTCACGCTTTCACGACGGCAACCTGGCAGGCGGCGCCGTTGATCTCCAGCTCCTGCATCTCCGCCGTCGGCTCCGCGGAGAGCTCCTCCGCGAGGGTTTCGCCGCAGATGTAGTTGCGATAGTGATCCACGGCGGAACGCCACTCCTCCGGCACCCGGCAGAAGATCCGGATCCGGTCGGTCACTTCGAGCATCAGATCCCGGCGCAGCCCCTGAATGCGGCTCACCAGTTCGCGGGCGAACCCCTCCTCCTCCAGCTCGCGGGTGAGTTCGGTCGCCAGCGCGATGGTGACGCCGCCTTCGCTCGCGGCCACCAGCCCCGGCTTCTCCTCGCGCCGGATGACCAGATCCGCGGCGCTGATCTCCGCCGTGCTTCCGTCCGGCAGGGTGATCGTCTGCGGTTTGCCGGAAAGAATTTCACCGATCTCCCGCCCGGAGAAGGCCTCGATTTTCGCCGCGGCCGCCTTCATGTTTTTGCCGAGCCGGCTGCCCAGCGCCTTGAAGTTCGCCTTGCAGCTCCGGTGGACCAGCGCCTCTTCGTCGTCGCTGAATTCGACGTTCTTGACGTTCAGCTCCTCGGCGATGATCGATGCGGTCGCCTCCAGCATCTGCCGCGCCTCCGGACTGCCGGGAACCAGCACCGCGCGAAGCAGCGGCTGGCGCACTTTCAGATTGTGCGCGGTGCGCAGGAACCGCCCCGAAGAGACCGCGCTCATCGTCAGCGCCATCTGCCGCTCGAGGTACTCGTCGCGGCAGTCGTCCGGCACCGGGTAGTCGCAGAGGTGGACCGATTCCGGCATCGACGGCGTCCGCAGCGCCCGGTAGATCGCTTCGGTGGTGAAGGGGATGAACGGCGCCGCCGTCTTCGCAAAGACCAGCAGCACATAGTGCAGCGTCGCGTACGCCTCCTGCTTGTCGCGGTCGTCGCTCGACTTCCAGAAACGGCGGCGGCTCCGGCGGATGTACCAGTTGGTCAGGTCGTCGATGAACCGGCTGAACCGGTTCGCCGCCTTTTGCAGATTGTAGGCGTCAAGCTCGGTGCGCACCTCCTCGACCATCTGCGAAGCGGAGCTCAGAATCCAGCGGTCGAGCACGTTCGACGGGTGCGCCGGCGGCCGGACCTCCCCTTCGCCCGGATTGTAGTGGTCCACGCTCGCGTAGGTCGTGAAGAAGGAGAGCGCGTTCCACATCGGGATCATGATGCCGCGCAGGATCTCCTTGACCCCCGTTTCGGAGAACTTGAGATCCTCGGCGCGCACCACCTGGCTGCCGAGCATGAAGAGCCGCAACGCATCGGCGCCGTAGCGGTCGATCACCACCATCGGGTCGGGGTAGTTCCGCAGCCGCTTGGACATCTTCTGCCCGTTCTCGGCCAGCACCAGCCCGTTGACCACCACGTTGCGGAACGGCGGCTGGTCGAAGAGCGCCGTCGCCAGCACCACCAGCGTATAGAACCATCCACGGGTCTGGTCGAGCCCCTCGGCGATGAAGTCCGCCGGGAAATTTTCCTCGAAATGCTGTTTGTTCTCAAACGGATAGTGCTGCTGAGCGTACGGCATCGAACCGGATTCAAACCAGCAGTCGAACACCTCCGGCACCCGCCGCAGCGGCGACTTGCCGGTCGGCGACGGGATTTCAATTTTATCCATGAAGTGCTTGTGCAGGTCGTCGATCTTCTTGCCGGTGAGCTTCTCCAGCTCGGCGGCACTGCCGACCACGATCACTTCGCCCTCGGCGTTGCGCCAGATCGGCAATGGGGTCCCCCAGTAGCGGTTGCGGCTGATCGCCCAGTCGCGGGCGTTCTCCAGCCACTTGCCGAACCGGCCATCGCGCAGGTGCGCCGGAACCCAGTTGATCTGCTGATTGTTCCGGATCATCTTATCCTTGATCGCCTCGACCTTGACGAACCAGGTCGAGATTGCCCGGTAGATCAGCGGACCGTCGTCGCGCCAGCAGTGCGGATAACTGTGCTTGATCTGGCCGCGGTGGATGAGTTTCCCCTCCGCCTTCAGCCGGTCGATGATCTCCTTGTCGGTCGATTTGACTGGGCGCCCCTGATAGTCGGGCACCTCGGCGGTGAAGCGGCACTCCTCGTCGATCGGGCAGACTTCGGGAAGTCCCGCCGCCTTGCAGACCGCGTTGTCGTCCTCGCCGAAGCCCGGCGCGGTGTGGACGATTCCGGTACCATCCTCGGTGCTGACGAAGGAGCCGGCCAGCACCTGGAACGCCCCCTTCCCGGCCAGGTCGGCGAAGTAGGGGAAGAGCGGCTCATAGCGGCGCCCGACCAGTTCGGAACCCTTGCCGCGCCAGAGGATCTCCGGCTTCTCCTTGTAGTAGACGCCGACCCGCGCCTCGGCCAGAATGTAATGGTCGTCGCCGTCCCGCACTTCGACGTAATCGATATCGGGGCCGACGGTCAGCGCGAGGTTCGAGGGGAGCGTCCACGGCGTGGTCGTCCAGGCCAGGAAGTAGGTGTTCTCCCGGTCCGCCGCCCGGAAGCGGATGGTGATCGCCGGATCCACCACCTCGCGGTAGCCCTGATTCGCCTCGAAGTTCGACAGCGGCGTCGCGCAGCGCGGGCAGTAGGGCAGAATTTTATACCCCTCGTAGACCAGTCCCTGATCCCAGAGGTTCTTGAAGACCCACCAGATCGACTCCATGAAACTGCGGTCCATCGTGCGGTAGCCGTTGTGGAAATCCACCCAGCGGCCCATCCGCCCGACCACCTTCTCCCACTCGGCGGTGTAGCGCAGCACGATCGAACGGCACGCCTCGTTGAACTTGTCGATGCCGTACGCCTCGATGTCCCGCTTGCTGGAGAGATTGAGCTGTTTCTCCATCTCGTTTTCGACCGGCAGCCCGTGGCAGTCCCAGCCGAAGCGCCGCTCGACGTACTTGCCGCGCATCGTCTGGTAGCGCGGCACCACATCCTTGATGGTTCCGGCGAGCAGGTGGCCGTAGTGCGGCAGCCCGGTGGCGAACGGCGGGCCGTCGTAGAAGACGAATTCATCGCCGCCGCGGCGCTGTTCGAGCGATTTGTGAAAAATTTCCGACTCCTGCCAGAATTTGAGGATTTCGCACTCCAGCTTCGGGAAGTCGACCTGATTGGAAACTGCCTGAAATTCCATGATCTCCACCGGTTTGCTATGATTGAACTGATTTGAAACAACGTTTGAGGTGCTCCTTCGGGAGCGGACGGGTGAAACAACTCACCACGAACAACACCGCCAGCGAAAGCGGCAGTGAATAGACGAAAGTATCCACATACGGCCACGGAAACGACGAAATGAGCTCCGTCCGGCCGAAGAGCAGTTCACAGACTCCGAGCGCCGCCGACTCCTTGCGGTGGAGGAAGAAGAGCCCGAAAAGACTCACCCCCACCCCGGTCGCCATGCTCGCCCAGACCCCCGCCCGGGTCGCGCCGCGCCAGTAGAGCGCCGCCCAGTAGGCCGGCAGGAACGCCGCCGCGCAGACGCCGAAGAAGATCGCCGTGCCGCGGGCGATGATGCCGGGCGGCAGAACCACGCCGAGAATCACACTCACCACGATGCCGAACACCACCCCCAGCCGGGTGATGAGCGTGCTGTCGCGACGGACCCCCGCCAGGTTGCGGAAGAGGTCATGCCCGATCGCAGAACCGGTCACGTGGAAGAGCGAACTCAACGTCGACATCGCCGCCGACAGCAGTGTCAGCGAAAAGATGTAGAGAATCACCGGCGGCAGCGCCTCGCGGATGAAGAGCGGGATGATGAGGTCGGGATTCCCCCCGGCCGCTTCGATGGCGAGCTTGCCGCCGATCCCTTCGGCGATCCCCCTGTCGGTGTAGTAGAAGAAGACGTTGGAGAGCGCTCCGACCATGTAGGCCGACCCCACCGTCAGCAGGATGAAGACCGAGCCGATCAGCACCGCCCGGTTGAGTTCCCGGCTGCTCTGCACCGTCATGAAGCGGACCGCCAGCTGCGGCTGCGCCAGCGCGCCGATGCCGACGCCGAGCATCAGACTCGACACCAGAGTCCACCACCAGATCGAATTGAAGCGGGGCATCGCGGTCCAGCCGACGTGGCCGAGCTGCGCCTCCTGCGGCAGCCGCTCCGCCACCAGCGGGGCCATGTCGGTCAGCGCCTGATGAGCGCTCACCACGCCGCCGAGCTTCCAGTAACACATCACCAGCAGAGAGACCATTCCGACGATCATGATCGTGCCCATCATCGCGTCGACGTACATCACGCCCTTGAGGCCGCCGAAGACGACGTAGACCGCGACCACCGCGGCGAAGACGCCGAGCGCCCAGCCGTAGTCGATCTGCATCACCTCCTCGAGAAAGCGCGCCCCGCCGATCAACACGACGCTCGAATAGAGCGGCATGAAGAGGAAGATGACCAGGGCGAGAAACACCTTGAGGCCGCGCGAATCGAAACGGTTCCCCATGAATTCCGGGAAGGTGTGCGCATCCAGCGCCAGCCCCATGCAGCGGGTGCGCCGCCCGAAGAAGATGAATGCGACGACGATGCCGATGGCGATGTTCATGAACACCAGCCACATCAGCCCCATGCCGAACTGCCCGGCGATGCCGCCGAATCCGACCAGTGCCGAGGTACTGATGAAGGCGGCCCCGTAGCTCATCGCCATGACGAAGGGATGGGCCGAACGCCCGGCGAGCAGATAGTCGCCGCTGTTCTTCGTCCGGCGGAAACCGCGGTAGCCGAGATAGCCGATGAAGAGCATGTAAACGGCAATCAGCGCGCCGAGGATCAGCGTGTTCATGCCGCCGGTTCCGGCGGAGGCCGCCGCAAGGAAAGGAAGAAACTGACTCATTTTTGCGGCTGCCCTCTCCGATGGCGGCGCCGTCTGCGGCGGCATTTCGGCCGTTCCGGCGCGAGATCATCCGGACCGCCGGAATTCCAGTTGACGATTCCGTAGACCACCCCGAACAGCGTGACGGCGACGCAGAGAATCAGCGCCGCCGCGGTGGATGCGTCTCCCAGCCCCAACATAGAACAGCTCCGCTCTTCGTTAAAAACACAAAAAGCGGACGAGAAATCACTCGTCCGCCTTTTTCTGATACAACTTCACAGAATGCGGATTACGCCTTGGTGAAGTTGCCGGTACGGATGCAGCGAACGCACATCTTGACGGTGCGGACCGTGCCGCCGTCGACAATCTTGACGTTCTGGAGGTTCGCCTCGAAGGTCCGTTTGACGTTCTTCACAACGTGCATACCGATTCCGCCGGCCTTTTTCGCCAGACCCTTGCGGGTGATGCAGCCGCCATGGGCCTTGCCCTTGCCGCACATTTCGCAAAACTTGCTCATCTTGTTCCTCGCTTCTTCCGCCGGAATCCGGCCCGGAGAATATTTTTATGTTGCTTTAAAAGTATCGTAAAAATGGTGGGTTGACCGGGGCTCGAACCCGGGACCACCGCCTTAAAAGGGCGATGCTCTACCGACTGAGCTATCAACCCACCGGATCAATTACCGATGACAACAGATTATTAACATAACCTGTTTTTGAGCTTTTGCAAACTTTTCTCCAACTTTTTTTCAAGAAAAAACAGATAGTTCGGAAATCCTACAAATTTTTTCCCGAAATCACTTGACTTTGCCCGCCGACGGTATATAGTGAATACCAGAAAGCAGGTCAGTCTCGGAACAAGTTACGCATCGGGCTCTCTTTTGAGCTTATTGTACATCTGTCACGCGAGAGTATAAAGCCTGCTTTCTTTTTTTCTTCTTTCTTTTTTTCTTCTTTCCTTTTTCTGCGCCGTTCATTCCCGCCCCGCCTCAGAGACCGGTCGGGAAATCCAGGAAGGTGAGCTCGAGCGGGAACTTCCCTCCGACGTGCCGCATCAGCGCCTGCGGGCCGACGGTCTCCGTCGCATAATGACCGAATGCAAGCACCTTCACCCCGAGCTCCCGGGCGCAGTGAAACATGACGTGCGTGAGCTCCCCGGTGATGAGCAGATCCGCTCCGGCAGAAGCCGCCTGCTCCAGCGCGTCCATGCCGCCGCCTCCGGAGACCACGGCGATCCGCGACACCGTCGACTCCGGCTCGCCGCAGATCTGCGCCGCCGTCTTCAGTTCCCGCTCCAGCCGCGCGGCGATCTCCGGCAGCGGACGCGGCGACGGCAGGTCTCCGATCCGGCCGATCTTCACCCCGTCGTAGAGACAGTAGGGCTCGGTTTCAATCAATCCGGCGAGCCGGGAGAGCTCCGCATTGTTGCCGAACACCGGGTTGGCGTCCAGCGGCAGATGCGCGGCGTAGAGGCTGATTCCGGCGTTGAACAGAGTCCGGAGCCGCCGGGCGGTGACCCCGGTGAAACGGCGCGGCTCCGCCCCCCAGCTCAACCCATGGTGGACGAAGAGAAAATCAACCCCCTTCTCCGCCGCCAGTTCGAAGGTCGCCAGACAGGCGTCCACGGCGAACGCCGCCCGCCGCACTTCGGCGGAACCCTCCACCTGAAGGCCGTTGTTGGAGTGATCCTGGCGGAACGCCTCCAGATTGAGTTCACGATCCAGAAATTGGGTCAGTTCGACAAGTTTCATCGGTGGTTCCTCCCGGTTCCGATTGCATAAAACGACGGCGGATGATCGCCCAGCGCAGCTCCTCCCCCGCCCGGCGATCGACAAATTTCTCAAAATCCTCTCGCGCGGCAAGCTCCCCCAGCTGCCGGAGCTCCTCCCGCGTACAGCGGAACAGCACCGGGCCGGGACGCGCCACGCCGAATTGAATCAGCTTCCGCGCCGCACGGGTGACCAGTTGCCGCGACACCATGTTCCGCAGCAGCAGAAACGCCGGATAGGCCAGCGCCACCGGCCAGAACGGCCAGACCGGCAGCCGCGGCAGCCAGAAGGTCTGCGCAAACTGGGCGCACAACAGCAGCAGCGCCGGCACAATAAAACAGATCGCGTCGCGCTCCCGGATGAAACAGTTCCCGAGGTAGCGGCGCAGCCGGCTCGGACTGGTCTGGTAGGCGAAGTGCTCCTCCAGCGTGATCTCATGCAGACTCTGCCGCATCGAATGGCAGAGTTCGTGGGCAAGCAGTTCGCGGCGGTTGTAGAAGAGCCACCGCTCCCGGGTGCGGAATGCGCCGCGAATCAGAAAAATCGACAGCGGCAGCTCGGTGTCGGCGATCAGACAGCCCCCCCAGAGCAGCCCGACATCCCGCGAAAGAAAGAATCCCGGCACATGGCGCACCTGAAAATCGTAGAGCCGGCCGGTCACCTCTCCGGCCTCGTCAATGATCTCCGCCGGAATCCGGTCGGAGGCGCGCACCCGGATTCCATCGAATACCACCAGCTCCCCCTTTTCGGCAAGCTCGGTTTCGAACGCCCGGTGGGCATCCAGAATCGCCTCCACCCGCGCGAGAAATTCCGCGGGCGTCTCCCCCTCCCCGGGCAGGAACCCGGCGGCGTCGAGCGCACAGTATCGATCGAGACCGGGGAACTCCAGACTCATTCCGCCGCCCCGGAGCCGCCGCCGGCCCCCTCCTTCGGCGCCGGCACAGCATCCCCGCCGCGGCGCGGCGACTGCCCGGAGCCGTTCCGACGGCCGCCGTCACGGTTCCGCCGGGAACCGCCGCCGTTGCCACCACCGCCGGGACGCCGTTCCGACGGCACCACGGTGATCTCATCCTTCAAAAACTGCACCACATTGCCGCTTTCGAGCGTGACCGACACCTTGCGGGTGAGCAGATTGCGGTCGCTGATCCGGCCGCGCCCCTGGGGAGTGTCGCACCATTCGCCGCGGCGCGGCATCCCCTTTTCCAGCTCCTGATACCCTTCGTGTTCGTATTTCAGACAGCACTTCAACCGGCCGCAGACACCGGAGATGGTCGCCGGGGTCAGCGAAAGATCCTGCTCCTTGGCCATCTTGACGTTGATCGAATTGAACTCCTTCAGAAAACGCGAGCAGCAGAGCTGCTGGCCGCAGACGGCGATGCCCCCGTGAATTCCGGTTTCGTCGCGCACGCCGATCTGGCGCAGTTCAATCCGGGTGCAGAGCGCCCGCGAAAGCTCCTTGACCAGTTCGCGGAAGTCCACCCGTCCGTCGGCGCTGAACTGAATCGTCACCAGTTTGCCGTCCAGCGAATAGTGGGCGTTCAACAGTTTCATCTCCAGCCCGAGACTGCTGACGAACCGGTGCGCCGTCTGCATCGCGGAACGCGCCTTGGCGTCGTTCTCATTGGCGGTGGCCAGATCGGCGGTCTCCGCCTTCCGGATCGCCGTCGGCAGTTCGCCGGGATTCTCCGGCGGCGCCACCTCCCGGCGGATCTCCCCCAGATCGGTGTAGAAATCGCGCCGGAACACGCACAGATCGTGCGCCTGGAGCCCCAGCTCCTCGGCCGCTTTGACTATCAAGGTACTGCCGTTGTCCAGCCGAACGGCGAAAATCTGATCCATATCGCTCCGGAATCCTCTCTGTCATGCCCTCCTGCGGGGCTGTTTTTCTTGCTTGTTTCCAATATAGCAGTAAGATACGTTTATTGCAAACGGAGTTTGCCGATGAAGAGTTCGAGAAATCCGCTCACCGGCGCCTGGAACCGCTCCGGCGGCGCCGTCAGCGGCATCGACGCAAGCAGGCGGCGCAGCGCCTCATCGCTCAGATTCCGGAAGCGCGGCGACAGCACCAGCACCGCTTCGCGAACGCCGTGTCGCGCGAGAAGCGCCGGGAGCTCCGCCGCCGAAGCGTCGTCCTTGACGAAGAGCCACCGCTTTTCAAAGAAGAGCTGCGGCGTCTGTTCCGGCAGAAAGAACAGGTCCGAAATCACCACCTCCGGCTTCATCGCCCGCAGAGTTCCGGTCAGGCGCGCCGTCTCCTCCGTCACTCCGGCGAGCGCCCGCAGGCCGAAGAGTTCAATGGCGAGCGAAAACCCCAGCGCCAGCGCCGGCACCAGCAGGAAACGCCGGCCGCACTGCACCGCCCGCCCGGGGCCTTCCGCCGCGAGCAGCTGCTGAATTTCCGCATTGCGCTGCTTGCGCCACCCCTCGAAACTCAGCAGCAGCAGCACCGGCATCACGCAGAGAAAGTGGCGCGGCCCCCAGATGATGCCGATGTCGCTCCGGGTCAGCAGCGGCGGCGTCAGCAGAAGATAGACCACCGCCAGCGCCGCGAGCAGCCGCGAGGAGCGTTCCGCACTCAGAAGCAGCGGCCGCCAGTTCAGCAGAAACCCCGCCATCAGCGGCGTGCCGGTGAAGAGCCCCACCGTCACCCCCGCCGCCATCGCCGGAGCCGGATTGCGCCAGAGCATCACCACGAGCACCAGCCACGCCGCCGAAGCGAGCGCAAACGCGCCGTGCTTGAAGTTCCGCCAGGCGCCGAAGCCGGGCGCGGCCCCCGCCGCCGCCATCAACAGCATCGGGGAAAACAGCACCGGATAGTACCAGCGGAACTCCGGCGCCCCCGCGTTGAATTGAAACAAATAGAGATAGCACCCTTCGAAGAATCCGGAAAGCTGCTCCCACACCGTCGGCGGAGCGACCCGGTTGTGACTGTAGTAGAGCGCACCGTGCAGACCGAGCACATGCCCGTAACAGTGGTACTGCCAGAACAGCAGCGGGAGCGCGGCGACGAGAAATCCGATCCCGAACCGGAACACGCCGCGCCAGCGCCGCGGTTCGGCGAAGAGCACCCCCGCCCCCAGCGCCGCGGCGAGAAAATACATCTCCTCGCGCAGAATCAGCCCCGCGCCCAGCACCAGCCCCGCGAGGAACAGCTTCCGCCGCACCGCGAGCATCACTGCCGTCAGCGCGAAAAGCACGTTCGGCGCCATCTCCCAGAAGGTGCCGCCGTAGAAGAGCAACGGCGTCCCCGCAAGCAGGATCAGCCCCGCCGCCATCCGTCGCCGCCAGGCGCCGAAGAGCAGCGCCGCCGCCATCGCGCCGAGCGCCGGGAGCACCAGCACGCCGCGCTCTCCGAAGAGCCGGTAGAACGGCAGTGACAGTGCCGGGAAGTACTCCGGATAGATCGAACGCATCGCGCCGTCGAACCGCCGGAAGTGGAATCCGCCGTCCGGAAAGAATTTCCCCTCCGGATCGAGCTCCGCCGCCGGAGCGGCAATCGCCGTCGAACCGTGTTCGGCGAGACTGCGCATGATGATGTATTTGTTGCCGTTGTCGGTGATCCAGCCCGCGCCCGCCGGCAGCAGGAGCGCCGGAAGCGCCGCCAGAAGCACGATGGCGACGCACCAGAGCACCGTCGCACGGCTCCGCACTCTCTTCCGCATCCGGGACCTCCTTTTTGGCGGCACACCCGGTCACAGCCGGATGCCGAGCTCCTCAAGTTTCTCGATCGCGACGGTGCACGAAATGCGGAAGGTCCACTTGAGCGCTTCAAAAAGCGGCAGGATCGGGTCGACGCCGCTCCGCTGACCGGCGTCGGCTCCGTCGTGATACCAGGACCAGTAGGCCCGCGCGCAGTCGGCCGGCAGTTCGAGCTTCTTGAAGCATCCGGTCAGCCGGTCGTCGGCGCAGATCGGCACCTTGCCGTCGAACATGCCGAGCATTTCGAATTTGTTCGGCTGGCGGTTGACCATGTTGGTGACCGCCTCCGCCGCCCGGGCGAAGACGAAGGTGAAGAGCGAGGAGATCTCGTCGGAGGTGAGCTCCTCCCCGCCGGTCCGGCGCCGGTCGGCCAGCCGGCGGAACATCGCCAGAAACAGCTCCTTCTCCGCCTCCGCCAGAACCGGGTCCGCCACCAGCGGTCCCTTGAGGTAGCCATGCGCCTTCGCCGCATTGATCACCGAGAGTGCCGCGGCCTGCGCCGGGAGGGAACGGGAAAATTCCTTTGCCATGAATCGTTTTCTCTCCTCTTCCGAATTTCAGCGGCCCAGTTCGCGGCGGAGCTGCCCCACCGTCGAACGGAAGTAACCGAGCGCCGCCTCGACCGGAGCCGGCGTGGAGAGATCCACCCCCGCATCCTTCATGATGTCGAGCACATCCTTCGAATCGCCCGCCTTGAGGAAGCCGAAGTAGGCTTCGCGTCCGGCCGGGTCGCCCGAAGCGAGGCGCTCCGCGAGCTGAATCGCCGCCGACATGCCGGTGGCGTACTTGTAGACGTAGAAATTGTAGTAGAAGTGGGGAATCCGCGCCCACTCCACCGCGATCAGCGGATCGGCATCGACCTCCGGCCCGTAGTAGAGGGCGTTGAGTTCGGCGTACTTCTCATTGAGCAGATCGGCGGAGAGCGGAATCCCCTGTTCAACCAGTTCATGCGCCAGCAGTTCGAATTCGGCGAACATCGTCTGGCGGAAGATCGTGCCGCGGATCTCGTCGGCGAGGTGCCCGAGCAGGAACGCCCGGAACTCCCGGTCGGAACTCCGGTCGAGCAGATGCCGGAAGAGCAGCATCTCATTGGTGGTGCTCGCCACCTCCGCAACAAAGATGCTGTACCCGGCGTAATGGTAGGGCTGGGTCGCGTTGGAGTAGAAGCTGTGCATCGAGTGGCCCAGCTCGTGCGCGAGCGTGAAGACGTCGTTCAGCGTCCGATTGTAGTTGAGCAACAGATAGGGATAGCTGTCGTAACAGCCGCTGGAGTAGGCTCCGGAACGTTTCCCGCGGCGCTCCGGCACGTCGATCCAGCGCTGGGAGAAGGCGAGCGAGAGCTTCTCCGCATACTCCCCGCCGAGCGGCGCGAGCGCCTCCCGGACCAGCTTCACCGCCTCGGCGAAATCATACTCCCGGCGGCAGGCGGGCAGCAGCGGATTGTACATATCGAACATGTCGAGCTTGTCGAGATTCATCACCTCGCGCCGCAGTTTCATATAGTCGTAGAAGCCGTCGAGGCCGTTGTGAACGGTCGAAATGAGGCCGCGGTAGACCGATTCCGGCACATTGTCCGGCGCCAGCGCGCGGGCGAGCGCCGAGGGGTAGTGGCGGATCCGGGCACTGACGACGTGGCGTTTCACCGCGCCGTCGAGGGTGGTGGCGAAGGTGTTGCGGAACTTGTGATAGGTGCCGAACATCTTCCGGAACGCCCGGCGGCGGACATCACGGTCGGCCGATTCGAGGAAGCGGCGGTAGCTGCCGTGGGTCAGAGCGGCCATCCGGCCGTCTTCTCCCCGCACGCGGCCGAAGTCGAGGTCGGCGTCGTTGAGAATTTCGAAGGTCTTGTCGGGATATCCGAGCACATCGCCCAGGGTGCCGAGCAGCCGCTCCTCGGGTTCGGAGAGGGTGTGCGGCTTTTCGCGCAGCAGTTCGACGAGACTGCGGCGGTAGAGAGCGAGTTCGGGCGCATCGAGGAAGGCGTTCATCGTCTCCTCCGGAATGGCCATCACCTCCGGTTCGAACCAGGCGCTGGTGTCGGAGAGCGAGGCGAAGAGCGCCTCGACCCGGTCGACCCGGGCGCGGTTGGTGTTGTCGGCGGTGTTCTCATCGGAGCGGAGGTGGGCGAAGGTGTAGACCTTCTCGCCGAGCCGTTCGAAGTCGTCGAGCGCGGCGATGGCGTCGCGGAGGACGGCGGGGGATTCGGCCAGGCGTCCGCGGAAGGCGAGGAAGGCCTCCGCGAGCGGCCGGATCCGGTTGAAATCCTTCTCCCACGCTTCCGGGGAGGGGTAGAGGACCTCGAGGTCCCAGGTCTGTTTTTCTGAAATCATAGGGAACAACTCCTCATTTCTTATTCCATACATCCTGATTTGATACGATACGATAAAACCGGAAAAATGCAAGCAGAGAAGTGAATTCGGCGAAAAAAAAGCGAAAATCCCGTGATTTTCTGCCGGAATGCGTTTGCATTTCTCTCAAACCGGTGGTACATTTAATTTCATGCGATGGGGCATTAGCTCAGTTGGCTAGAGCATCACACTGGCAGTGTGAGGGTCAGCGGTTCAAATCCGCTATGCTCCACCATTTTTTTGCCCAGATTCCGGAGATTTGAGGTCAAACTCACTTCTCCGGATTTTTTTTGCCATTCCTTCGGATTCTTTCCGAATCCCTCGTTTCGTGCAGAGAATGCCACATTTCTGCCACATTTTTTGCCACATAATTTTCCCGCCGACAAATAACCCGAAAAAATTGATTTTTTTTCACTGCCGTCCCATACATCTTTGAAATTGTCATTTTTGTCCTCCTGTTTGAGCTTGCGTTGATTGTTTTTTTTAAATTACCCATTTCCGGTTTTTCCTTTTCGTTGAGTTGGATTATAGTTGTGCGAATCCTGGTAAATATGCCTGTTCC
>ENA-UEQW01000928-UEQW01000928.1-human-gut-metagenome-genome-assembly--contig:-NODE-928-length-26188-cov-4.073877_pt1 | contig 26188 bp, 29 predicted proteins | sample MGYA00242947_ERZ507947 | MGnify/ENA primary metagenome ERZ507947 (study PRJEB26167, sample SAMN06115421) | human gut metagenome | host: Homo sapiens | place: China:Guizhou | collected 2015-03-17... | reverse complement strand
CAGAACACACGGACAATTCCCTACCTCTAATAACACGACCCATTTCAATGAAAGCGGTATGTCTCTGATGATTTCGACTTCCTCCAAAAATCAGCCCGTTTTTCATCCTCGTTTCGCATCCAAACAAACCGTGGGTATCGCATCGAGCAACAAACCTCGCACGAATCGGAGAAACGAAACACGACAACGGCCCCTCTTTCGACAAAGAAAGGAGAAACAAGGGATGGGAACTGTTCAGTGGGGGCATGAAAATGAACAGCGGAATCACTATCCATCTCCTTCTCATTTGTGTGGCAGAACAATAAACTATCTTCATACGAAACGATAGTAGATTTCTCCTGTCCTGATGAGGAGTAGATGGATAGCAAGGCCGGAAAGATTATCATTGCTGCCAGTGGAGTCGTCGCCGCTGGTGCCGCTCTTTGGTACATTTGGAAGAAGTTCATCGACGTGGATGACGAGGAGGAGGAAGAAAAGCCCGTAGGGGGCGCCGTTCTTCTTCTCACTTTAGACGACCGCCGCCGCTGAGAAGAAGGAGGAGGAGATCCCCAATCTCCGTAGCCGTTGTCGAATGCCGTAACGAGTAGCTGTCCCCAAGAAGACGATGATCAAGATCTTCAGTGAAATCTCTGAGAGCATCGAAATGGTCATGGTAGTGCGCAAAGAAAGGACGTCACGGATAGCTCCAGCTCGGAAAGTATGAGGAGCAGCTTCAGCAGAATCCTTCGTACACTCCTGAAATGGTGAACCAGGAGATTCAAAGCAAGTTCGAGCTCATGCTGACGGGCGTCGAGGACCGTATCTACGAGCTGAACAACGTGAAGAAGGAGGATGTCAACGCCGCCTCCGAAATGCTCCAGAACGACCGCGAGTTCAAGCGCGCCACGTACCGTCTTCGCACCATGTTCGCGGTGATGCAGGGTCAGACTCCCGAACCCCCAGATGTAATGCTGATGCATGTTTGTGAGTGGTAGCTTCCCGAGTTTGTCACTCTCTCCTTCACTCTGGAAGTGATGCGTGAGGTCATGAGCGAGGCGGGCTCCGTTCTCGCCGATGTGATCAAGGCGAAGAAGGAGGAGATGGGCATCACGGACGCGGAGGCGTTCAAGAAGGAGATTGAGTCGAACGAGGAGGTGCAGAAGAGCATCATGGAGGAGTACATGACCAAGCTGGACGTGAAGAGAACGGCCATTCTGGAGAAGCACAACATTGACAAGGCTGTGGGTGCGAATTTGGGGGGTCACTTGTAGATTCTGCAGATTGCCATGATGGTGTATCAGAACGATCCTTCCTTCCAGCAGGCGATGATTGAGATTAGTACCAAGCAGCAGAAGGAGTTCAACGAACTTGGTTTCGCTATGTAAGAATTGGTTTAGTTCTTGTTTGGCGCAACAAACAGCGGTACTTCTTCGCCTTCACGACGCCCTGGATCTCTCTCGTCTCCTCTTCCTGCTGCGACGCAAAGAAGTTGAAGATCTGTTCCAGCGTCATCTGGGCAATGCTGTACTCCTCGATCGAGCAGCGAATCTTCACATCCTCCATGAACGAGAACACCTCGCTCAGCTTCATTCCCTTCGTATTCACGCGCAACGTCACCAGATTGCCATGGCGCTCCAACAATTCCACAGCGTGGAACCGCTGTTCCAAGAAGTCCATGAAGTCGATGAAACGCACCTCCGTGATCCACCAATCCACCAACACGTCCACTACACATAATCCCCCCTATTTCTGGCATACATGCCACACAGCCCTTCTTGGTGAGTTCGGAGTCAATCACCCAGCCGCTGCCGCTCAGACTCACCTCCTCCACCTACACCTCACTCGTCTTCCTCTGTCCTACCAAATCGGGAGTGTCCAAAGCAGCCAGGATTTCCGCCACTTCTTCGCGCGTGATGAACTCCTTGGAAATCGGCAGGTCCTCCTTCACGCGCTCCACCTCCTCGTCCGTCGCCTCCTCGAACTTGCTGTTCAGCGTGTACCCGTGTCCGAACTTCGACTTGAGGTCCTGAATGGTGCCAAAACAACGCAGACGGCCCCCGACCATGATGCCCACCTTGGTGCACAACGCCTCCGCCTCCTCCATCGAGTGCGTGGTGATAATGATCGTGCACTCCTTTCTTCGCGCCGACACGGTACTGATGATGTCCCACAGCGCGCGCCGCGACACAGGGTCCATACCCGTACTGGGCTCGTCCATTAGCACCAGAGGTGGGTTGCCGATCAGGGCCTGCGCCACGGACAGTTTTCTCCGATTGCCGCCCGAGAGCGAGTTCGCCTTCTTGTCCGCGTACTGCACGATGCCCATGTCCTGCATACGGTACGCGATCACCTCCTCCAAGTCCTCCTTCGGCACGCCCTTGATGCGTCCGAACAGCTCCAAGTGCTCGCGCACCGTCAGCAGATCCAGCAGCGCGTGGCTCTGCGGACACATGCCCAGCAGCCGACGCACCTTCACTGGCTCCTCCAACATGTCCATGCCACACAGCAGCGCCGTGCCCTTGGTGGGTGCGATCTCGCCACTGATCATACTGAACGTCGTGGTCTTGCCAGCGCCGTTGATTCCCAGCAGACCGAAGCACTGTCCACGCTGAAGACCGAACGTGATGCGATCCACCGCCACCTTCTCGCCGTTGTACACCTTACGCAGCTGGCGCAGCTGGATCACGTCGCCGCAGTCCTTCGCAGAGTTCATCACACGCTCCTCCTCCTTCTTCACGTCGTCGTCCACGTCGATGGAGCGCTGCACGCCCACGTCGTGGTGCGAGAACCACTTCTTGACCTTGATGTCGTTGGTGATGTAATCCAACACGATGGCGAGGCCGAGGTACACGAAGGTCTCTGCGCCGAGGTAGATCAGCGAGTAGCCGATGCCGCCGTTGAGGGCGAAGGGGTCCGGGGTGGACTGGGAGATGTTGATGCTGCCGTTGTAGTAGTAGTCGCAGACCTGGTCGAGAAGGTACATAGCGGAGAGCATGGAGAGACGCATCATGCCGATGCCGAGTGAGAAGCCGGGGAAGAGATAGAAGATGGTGTAACTGGAGGGGGTGAGTGGTGATGTGGTGAGTGAGTGGTGATGAGTGATGATGTGTTGAGTGATGAATTGAGTGATGAAGTGATGATGTGATATGATCATGACACACTCACACAACACGATGTCACATGACACGGTTCTTACTTGAGGATTCTCGCTGTATAGCAGGTGTCCTTAATCGCACTCATAATAAACGACGCCAACTCCATGATCACACACAGAATGTTAATGAACAACGTCTATCCCTCACCACACACGCCAACACTTACAATAATCAGACCGATCGTGTGCGACTTGAACAGGTACTGAATGCATGACACAAAACCTGTACTGGCCGTGCCGTACAAGAACAACAACAGCAACATCGCAGGCGCCTTGCCGTCCTGCAGATAGTCGTCCATCTGGTATAACCACATCAACAACAGCTCCAGCGCCACCACCACACAGTACACCAGCGTGTCCCACAGGAACTCCGACAGCCAGTACGCGGGGATGGAAATGCCGCTAATGATCTGCTGGTGCTTCATTCCCACCTCGCGCTCCTTCACCAGGAACAGCACGATGTACGCGGGCACGAACGCCAGCGCGACGACGATATCTTGCGAGATGCCGAGGGAAATGGCTTGCGAGGTCACGTCCTTCGTGGCTTGGTTGAGTGCTTGGGGTGAGTGGAGGCGAACTCACTTACGCAGCGGGTGGTTGTTCACGCGAATGTCGTAGTCCTTGTTGTCGCGGATGGAGCGAAGGAGAGCGACGTCGAAGGTGTTTTGTGTGATGGGCGAAGCGTGGGGCGAGGTTGTGTTGATGAGAGAGTAGAAGTTGTAGTAGTGGGTGTTGGTGTTGAGGGAGTAACAGAACGCCGCGTTGAAGAGCTTGTCCTCGTGGTTGTTCTTGTCGTCGAGGACGTAACGCGACATCGCGATGATCTCTCGCTGGAGATCTGACGGGGGATTGTACTGAGTGGAGTTAGTTGTTATCACAACATATCACATGACATAGCAACACATGATATCACACCACATGACAGGACATGACATGACATGACATGACATCACAACTCATCACAACACATCACATCACATCACATCACAACACATCACAACTCAACCTACCGGGTCATTACACCACAAGAACTTGCTCAGCGTCGTGCACACCTCGTTCGTCTTCAGCCCCGTCAGGTTGGCCTCTTGCGGCACCATGCGATCCGTCGGAATGTTGTCAATCACACTCCTCGTCATGTTCGCGTTGCAGTTGAAGCGGTCCCACACCACGCGCGTCTTTCCCGCCATCTCTCCCGCCACCTTCGGGTTGTAGTAGTGCGTGTCCATCGGATACGACGGCACGTTGGTCACAGTGAACATGATCTTCACCGCCGTGAACACCCACGCGGTAAAGAACACCGGAATGCACAACTCCATGATAAACATCTTCTTGTCGCGCAGCGCGTACCGCAGACGCTTCTGGAAGTTCGCGTGGAAGTGGCGCCAGAACAGGTTCTCGTTGATGTCGCTGGTGGTGCGTGTGAAGTCTTTGCGGTTGACTCGCTCCTCTTCCTCCTTCTCGTCCACCGCCAGGTGTCTCGCGCCCTCCGCCACCGACACGCCTTGTCCGTTGAGATTCCGCCGTGATGAAATGGTGCGCGCGAACTCCTTGTCCACCACCTTCGCCGAGTTCAGGAACACTTCTTCCATGGTGGTGACCGACACGCCGTACGTGGCGATGCCTAACGCCTCCTTGTTGTCGTCGAAGTCGGAGAACAGGCTCACGAAGCGGTTCGACGTGTTGAATGGAAGCTGATATGTGAGTTCAGCGCCCACGTTGGTGAGAATGGTGGCTTCGGGGATCTGGTGAGTGGTGAGTGGTGTGTGGTGTGATGGCAACACTTACATGACGCATTACCGTCTCGTCCAGCTGGTTCACGTCGCAGTTCTCCTTCTTCACGATGGTCAGGTTGTATCCGACGCCGAACTTGTGCTTGAGATAGTGACTCGTGCCACACGTGAACATCTGTCCATCTGCTCCTCACACCACTTCCTCACCACTCACCACTCATAATACCGATTCGATCGCCCAGAAGATCTGCCTCGTCCATGAAGTGTGTGGTCAGAATGATCACGCGATTCTCACGGTAATTGCGCAACAGGTTCCAGATCATGCGACGCGAGTACGGATCCATGCCCGACGTCGGCTCGTCCAAGAACACCACCTTGCTGTCGCCGATCAGTGCCATCGCCACCGACAGCTTGCGCTTCTACACAACACTCACCGAACCCACGACTACCTGACCGCCCGACAGCGTCTTGCTGCACTTGTTCAGCTTCTCCGTCAGACCCACGTCGTACACGAGGCTCTTGATTCTCGCGGGAATCAGGGCGTCGGGAACGTTCTGGAGTTTCGCCGCAATGTACAGATGCTCCTTCACTAGACGGTGATGCCAGCAATAGGGACATACCCGTCAAATTGTCCCATAATATGTCGAATTGGGGACACACCGCCATCATGTTGCGGATTTGAGGCATCTCCTCGCAAATGTCCAGTCCAAACACCTTCGCCGTTCCCTCCGTTACAGGTAACATACCCGACAACATCGAAATGGCAGTGGTTTTGCCCGCGCCTACACAACAATGAGTACATCACGCACCCTATGTCCCCTAACCCTACCATTATGTCCCAATAAGCAGAAGATCTGTCCCTCGTACATGGTCACGTTCAGGTCGTCCACCGCAATCTTTGGGCCCACGGGCGTGTTGAATACCTTCACCAGGTGCTGGATCTCTACACAACGGTGCTGCTCGCCCAGCTCCTTCAGCTCCGTGGGGACCTCTTCGATGTACTTGTCGCCGACGTGTCTGCCCGTGAACATTTCCCGCCAAGCTCACTTGTCCTCGTCCTTGTGGATCTCCACCTTCTTCTTCTTCTGGATCATCTCGCCCTTCCAGTACTGCTTCGTGAACAAGAAGTACCAGGGCTGCGACAAGCCGTACTCCTTCGGGATGACCTGGTCGAAATAACGACCGAGGAGGTAGTAAAATATACCGTCGATCACCATGAAGAGCATGCTCTCGAAGACGCTGTAGCCCTTGATGTTGAGGAACAGCGAGCCGTAGGTGAGACCTGTGGTCTCGGCTTCGAGAGAGGCGATTCGGCTGATGCCGATGGAGAAGGCGATGGTGGAGTCGAAGGAAAGTCCGAGCATGAGGCTACGCGTGTAGTTGCTTTGCACTGGGAGGGGTGAGTTGGTGTGATGATGTGATGATGTGATGTGAATTGATGTGAATGACACAGCACGAATCACGCACAATCATATGACAACACTCACTTACAGAGAATCACGGGAACGTAGGTAAGGAAGATGATCAGAATACCCAGCAGTCCCGCGGTTTTGGCTCTCGAGAAGAACGACGTCACGAGATAGCACAGCATCATCATAGCGAAAGAGAAGCACAAGAAGAAGAGCAGGAACAGGAACGCATTGCTGTACTCGAACACAGGTCGTAGCATCAGCGTGCAGCCCACACTGATTACCAGGAACTCCAGCATGTACATGACCAACCATGATGACACCAGAGCAATGTCCTTCAGACCCTATTGCGTGATGTGTGGTGTGTGGACTAACCATGGTTTTGAGTGTTTCTCGAATGCCTCGCTCCTTCTCCGTCACGATGTTGCGGATGATCCAGAAGGAGGGGTAGAGATACGTGATGAGGAAGAAGATGGGATACAGCATGCCGATCAGATCGAAGAAGTCGCTCTCGCGCTGGGGATGGTTAGGGAATGTTACTCAACACAACACATGACATGACATGACATGACATCACACTCCACACATGACATCACAACACATCACGACACATGACATGACATGACATCACACTCCACACATCACATCACATCACAACACAACACAACACATGACATGACATGACATCACACTCCACACATCACATCACATCACAACACAACACAACACATCACATCACATGACATCACACCACATCACAACTCATCACACCACCCACATAAGCCTCCGTCGGGAAGGGCACGCTCGTCATCCGCTGCGGCACAAAGAGCTGCTCACTGATAAACGCCTCGCCGTACGGCTTCATCTCCTCCACTTCCTCGTCCGTCAGCATGTCCAGCAGGTTCTTAAACTCGCTACTGTACTATCCGTCACTCACCACCGCCACCACCACGTTCGACTTCAGCGAATAGCTGGAATACACTCGGTTCTTCACGTCAGTCGCGCTCAGCGTCACGTTCTGCTTCTGGTTGATCAGGTAACGGTCCACCGATTTCTGGAATGACAGAAATCCCGGCAAATACTGCGAGTGCACGGTCACCTTCGCCACCTCGTCCGACACCATGGAGTCCCACGTGTCGTATAGAAGGATGTCCGAACGAATGTACGCCTTGAGACCAGTGGAGCTCATTCGGCGGAGATACTCGTTCATCATGCTGTGGGTGAGCGTCATAGGAGAGTGTTACAAGCCCTCGGAGTACATTGTGGGCACATCGAGCTGATTGGGTCGGAGCGTGTACGTCCAGTTCTTTCGGTCTGCAGAGATCGTGGCAGTTAAGGACACAATGTAACGAACGGATTCAAGGATATTTGTCGAAGATGATCGCCATGTACACATCCGGAATGGAGGGGTTGTAGCCAATGTTCGGAGAACTCAGGTAGTCGTCCAGCTCCTCGCTGCTGTTCATGAAGCGAATGTACTTGCAAAGCGGAGGCACGTTCAGATAACTCATCGCCGGCATCTTCTCGGGCCATAGCTCCTCCGCCGGGAAGCCAGGGTTCTGCTCGCACCACCAGTCTCGGAAGGCGCGCGTCTCATTATTCTCGGGAATGATCGCGATGATCTTGTTGCTCTCGCGCAGCGTCTGTGGCATGTTTCCAATCTCCATGGCTCTGTACTGATTGCTGTAGTACCTATTCGTCACAGGAGGGACGAGAACGCTACGCCTTTGCGGGAACGTAATCGAGAGTCAACAGGGAGTAAATCCACAGAATAATGCCTGACAATGCGATGGGGAGAAGCTATGTGTCAGAAGACGCATACTTCGCAACCATTTCCAATAAAAAGGATATGGGTCGACGAATCTTCTCCAACCACACCTTGTACATCATGAGGTTGAAGTTTGACAAATAACTCGCCTTTCCTCCTGTGCATCACCCCGCCGACTCATAGCCATCCTACGTTTCTGAATTTCCTCACTCATAACGACTGAAATGAAAGAGTAGTGCGCGTTGACAATGAAACGCCCACTTCCTCTTCTGTACGGAGCGCACGAGTTGTAGTGGGTGCAACAAAGCAACAAAGGTACACATACGGAAGCGCTCATCGCAACCTCACGACAATTCAGCAAAAACGCAAAAGGCATGCTCTCAAAAGGTCATAACGCAACGCTATAGTAGGGAGGGTGAAGACTCTTTGACATGGCCGTCCGGATAGTCCGGACACACACACTCAGATTCTCTCGACTGTCCCGTTTCTATGGGTAACGCTCTGCCCAAACAACCACTGCTCGATATAATACTGTTCGCATCTGAAATACCCCCTATTGAAACAGGAGGAGACAACTGAAAGAAGGACTCGTCATGAGCATCAAAATCGTGCAGAGACTCCGACAGCATCGAGGAATCCATACTGCTGCATCGATTCAAGAAACGGGAACTATGCGTCAAGAAACTGGATTTGGACCACTTCACAGGAGACACAGTGTAGTTCAGAAACGGGCTGCTAGGGGATCGAGTCAAAACAAGCAGATCACAATCGCGTGTCTACGGGTAAACAGCGAAGGAAGCGATACATCCAGCTGAATGCTGCGCTTCCGTTTACGTCGTTTCATAATACTCGATACTTGCGAGTGACGCGGCTCAGTGAACTCCACATCACTTAGTGTAACGGAACTTCTGTCCTTTTCCTCCAGCTCGACACATGGCGTGTCATTCATCAATAACTCTACAATTTAAATGCGACACGCATTCCCACTTCTGAAGCTCTCTCTCAGCTCCCTCTCCGATACACCCTCCTCGACTTCTTCTGTCACTTCTTGATTCATTTCCTTGAGCAATCCTTGGTTCTCACAATGACGATGATCCACCTACAGTACGTCAAATCCGTGCTCACCAGACGAAACACACGAGAGGAAATCAGCAAAGGAAGATTTCACAAAAGCGACGGAAGTGGAAAGGAAATAATGACTGCCACAAACAGAATAACATGAGTTACTTCGCCCGCTTCGGATTGTTCTTCATCGGCTCGCCGTCTCTCTTCACACCCTTCAGATCCTCCACATTGTCTATCACGATGTCGTCATCCTCCTCTTCCTCCTCCTCCTCCTCGAAGTCCTCGTCATCCTCATCGTCGCCCACATCCTCCGACTTCATCAACTCGCGAAGGGCGTCCACGTTCTTCTTCTCCTCGTCGATCACCGCCTTCACCGAGAAGTCATTCGCCGAGGTGATCTACAACATCAGCACAACTCCCTCAAAACGACATTGTCCTTCATGTCCTCCGCCAGGTCCAGCAACTCCTTCACCTCCTTGGGAAGATCCGCCTTCTGCTTAATCGTCTCCAATTGCTTCTCCCAATCCTCCTCCTTATTCTCCACCACCTTCATCTCCACAGCCTTCTCGATGCAGAGGTTTCCCAGAATCGAACGCGACTTCTCGAGATTCTTCTTGCTCTCCTTTGCGTTCTCCTCCGCCACCTTCACCAGCGACTCGTCGTCCTCGGACAGCAGCGCGTTGTTCTGCGCCAGGTAGTACTGAGAGATGCCCAGGAAGAAGTAGCAGTCCGCAATCTTGCGGCTGTTCTCGGGGAAGAGCCCAGTGCGCAACTTCAGAGCCTCCTTGTGGTCCTCGACGGCAGACTCGAAGTCTCCCTTCTCCATATCCACGTCACCCAGGGACATGTAGATGTCGGCAATCTCCTTGCGGTAGTCCTTTCCGTCGTCCGCATTCGCGTACAGCAGTCTCGCTAGTCATGACACAGCAATTCGCTTCCCCACCCGATTCCAAATTCTCCCAAGCCACCTGCAGGTCGTCTTCGTTGATTCCCTCCATCTCGTCTTCCTTTTCGTTGTCAGCACGGTTCTACGCGTCAAACATGCACAACGACGACGACGTGGATTATGTCGAGAAGGACGCACGCCAGCCTGTACTGGAGAGGCGCCGCTTCCAAAATCGTGTCGTCCACGGGGCAGCTAGGGTTTGAATGGATGAACGCACGAAGTACACATCGTTCAAAGTCTTTGTGATTTCGTCCGCAATCATTTCCAGATCTTCATTCTTCTTCTGCATTTCCTCCACCTTCTTCAAACACTCATCCACCTCTACGCTTCAAACCCAGCCATCTCCGCAAACTTCCTTGAATCGCTTTCTTATCTTCAGACATTGCTCTGCTGCTTCCTTTTGTGGCTGGGAATCCTTTGACTATCCTTCCCCGTTCAGTGGTTCTTCGTAACCAACACTCACTGTAAGTCACGTCGCTGAAGCAACAAACACCGATGACTACTGGTTTATGAACTCCTGCAGCTCCACATTCCAACGGCCATCCTCTTCCGTGAGGGTGATGAATGACAGCCGATTGTTGCGGAAGCTGCCCGGGTTGAGAATAACCGTCGAGCCCTCTTGTGTATTGAAGATATTCGTTCCCACGGCCACGTGACAATGGCCATGGAGATAGAGCGGGACGTGGTGCTACAAAATCATCCAACTGCAGAGCCGGTACATCACACGCCACCCGTTCGAGCATACAGCTCAATGCGTGACTGCCAGCGTACACAGGAATCGTGGGATTCTTCTTTGATATGGCACGACTTGTAGGTGCAACATCTGGGGGCGCGTGTGTAAAGAGGATGATCTACCCATCATCACTCGTCGACGGAGATACGGAAGCATCGGATGGAATGCGCTTGATCTCCTCTTCCAGAGCATGGGTACTCAAATCCCCATCCAGCAAGGGAAAGCCATCCCAAATCTGCTCGTGGTCGTGGATGAAGGCCGGAGGACTGCCTCCGAGACCCGCGACGAAGAGATTGGATCGGATGTCGTGGACGTGGTTGTGTAGGTTGTAGACGTTTTGCGCATTGAACTCAAAATCCGGGAGATAGCACTCCGTCGAATCGTGCTACAAGTCAGTTCAGCACGGAATCGGAACATTTCCCGGAATCCACAAGACGGGGACGCCAAAGGATGAAATCACTACGTGTTACACCCGTAGAGAAGGAGCACTATGGAAGAACGCTTCTTCAAAGGGGTCATTCTCAAACTGGAGTGAATCCACTTCTTCCGGCAGCGATTTTGTATGCGCCACGTTACACACGTCGCCACCAACGAAAATGAAATCGCATCTACGTGGACAGGGGCGAAGAGAAGCGGTACTCCTTGTTTGCGAGAAATCGTTCCAGTTGCTGCTGTATTTGATCTATGTCTGCACATGCGTGAATATCTCTATGGAATGAAGGGTCATCTCCAAGGACCACGTCAGAAAGAGTATTCGTATCACGTCCGTTTTCGTACTCATCGTCAAAAGACAAAGAACACGAAATGAGCAACAAACAGGGTAATCTATACCCGCACCATACTGCGTTTCATACCACCACGAATTCGTGTCGTTGATCATCCTCACGGCGCTTGCAACCGATTCGTCCAAAAGCAGTGGCATGGAAGGCAGATCGCGAAAACAAGACGATCCGTTTTCATCAAAGTAACTACGCTTAAGCGAGAACGTCATGACTACATTGAGTTCAACGGAATAACAAAATCATCGCTAATGTACAGAACTAAAGCACTCGTCTTCACATTGAGGAGTAATGAACACCGACAAGTGTGATAACGATTCCTCCTTCTCGCCCTGCAGCTCTTTCGAATGTCCCTCTGGTTACAGTACTAGAGCTCAAGATACGAGAACGAGACAACGCATTCACCACAATTCAGACACAGCAGGAACTCGCTCTCCCTTTTGCCACAGACGCAACAGGACATGCACCGCGAGCACTTCGAACTGGGTACTGTTTGATCGTGCTACACATTAGGCTCAATTCAGCATCACCACGAGAAAGTGGCAGAACACGTCATTCAGCACGCGGAATTGAATAGGAAGGGAAATGAGAGGCGTCGGCATAACTCGAGCGCTCATCAAATCCGTAGTGAAACCACGGACTTTTCCGACTTTGTAAAGTTGATAACCTCGCAGCTCCATCGCGGTCCAACAGGCGGATGTCAACAGTTCTTGGGTCATGCGTGAATAGTCAGAGCTGTTCAGTAAATCGACGAAGGGTAATCCAAGTTCGGAACACAGTTCGGAAACCGATTCTGGAATGCTCACATACGCGCTGTTTGCCTTTTGGAAAAACAATATCCTCTTTAAGAGGACACACTGCTGCAGAAAATCGGTCATCATTAAGCCAATTGTGGGGACCATCTACGAATCACTTCGCCTCTCAGAAGACGACTCCTTTCTCCTTCAGCGAGTTCAAAATCACGTATTCGAACCCAATACAGTACGACAACGGCTTCTCCGAACTCTTCAGCTCGTTCCACAGCCAATACAATGTGGGTCGCTTATCTACTCGTAACTGGTACGAAATGCACGTACGCTTGCTACAGAAGTCGCTCCATTGGAAGATATCCTTGTCCTCTACCGATGAGTCGCAATCACTGAAATGACTCATTCCATTGCCGCTGGCGACAATATAAATCTCGTACAATGCTTGAAAATGAGCGAGGACAAAAAATGACGGCAGATACAACTCAAAAGTGAATTGCAGCCGATCGAGCAGCAACATCTCCACATCGTCAAACTGAACGCAATGGAACGTCATCCAGTCCACAAACATCTCAAATACATCCTTCCTCTTCTCTTCCACGACTTCTACATTCTCCATGATGTTTCCCTTTTGCAAAATTAACTGCTCCGTCACCTGTCTCAGTCGATGCCAGAAGGACAGGGAAAAACCCACATCCACCCCAAACATCGTATCTTTCATCGAAAACGGTGGGTGCAAAGTGGTGTTATGCTCGTAGGGCGTCTGCTTAGCAAATGGTAATGGAATGACAGAAACACAACCGATTTTGTCGAACGCGTCTCGAATGCGCTGTTTCCAAGGAGCGTCTCCGGCAGCGACAAGGAAGGAGGTGGGGAATCGTGTGGAGAAGGGAGAGAAGAGCGAGTCTGAGGATGAGAAGAGAGGGGAGGAGAAACAGAGGTGGGAGTGGATGAGGGATTGAGAGAAGGGCGAGTCTTTGGGGACGGAGTAAGTGAAGAGTTCCCACATGTCGTTATAGTTGGGAGTGTCGTGGAATCGTTCTCCCTAAGAGAGGTGAGAAGTGTGATTCAAATGATTTGAGTTATCATGACAGGACAACACTTATCACATCACATCACATCACAACACATCACATCACATCACATGACAGGACAACACTTATCACATCACATCACATCACATCACATCACATCACAACACATCACATCACATGACAACACAACACATGACAACACAACACATCACATCACATCACATCACATCACATCACATCACAACACATCACATCACAACACATCACATCACATCACAACACATCACATCACATCACATCACATCACATCACATCACAACACATCACATCACAACACATCACATCACAACACATCACATCACAACACATCACATCACATCACAACACATCACAACACATCACAGCACAGCACATCACATCACATCACAACACCTACAACTCTCCTCATAAGAAGAATCAACGTCAGAAGCAGATTGTGAAGAGTCGCCACACAATACTCCGTCACTTCATACCTTCCCTTCTTGCCATTGTATTGCACAAACGGGTTCGATATCACCACTACTTTTCACTCCATTCCACAAATCGGGACTATTCCTCGTCGACACTCCGGACACGATGTGTTGTATGTGGGATATCATATTGGGGAGGATATGTCGCAACTGGTACTAATTATGAACGCTCTTCCCTGTTTCCACCAATTCGATGAAACTCTCCGACAACACATGCTCCAACTTCTGCATGGCAGAAACAAGCCTGTTTTGTGTCGTTCCAATCTCTTTGGGATCCAGAAGAACGGTTGGAGCTGAATAGTATAACAGTGTCTGCTTGTGAGACGCACAAATCATGCCTGCTTCAAGGGCGATTGTTTGCAGGTAGTGCTGGTTCTGGGAGAGGAGTTCGGGCGTGGGTGGTGTGATGGTTGTGGGTTTGATCACCATTGGGAGGAAGAAGTTGGAAATGCGGTGACACATCGGACACTTCAGCGAAGTCTATTCAACCGTCAGCCACCCCCACTGCAACGTACGCTCGTTTTGGAGGTCTGGAGGGACATGTAACAACCATAGTGAACCATGTGACCACACGTCTATTCTATTTCACACAACAAAACGCCTACTGCAAACACGAGGTGCGTGTTCTCGCGTCGCACATTCGTGCCATCCACGCGAAACCACGCCACGTCCCGCTCCCGACATATGGCCTCTAATCGTCTGATATAGGTACGGTCTACACTCAATGCCCCCAAATCACAATACAGTCGCTCTCGCTTGCATTTCGCATGTCCCAATTCTTCTCTCTGTTCACCGCGCCGTGCACGACGTTCAAATCTACTCACTCACGCCACCCACCACAACAAACAGGCATCATTGTCGTAATAGAAATGACCAAAATACCCCAGTAATTTGTCATTCTCATTCCAAACGCTGGAATGACACACCGAACACGCGAAATCTCCCTTCTTCTGTAGTTTGGATTCCGTCTTACACGCCCCAGCATCGTTCGTTGACGACGAACTGGAGGGGTCCGAAATGTCCTCCAGAAACGCGTCCAGCGACGTATTCACCTTCTCCAGCACGCCTTTGGGGGCCACGATCTCGGGAGAGGAGGGTTGAGACGAAGAAGGCGTTACGCTGGGAAGCAACGACGAGATAAGAATGTGAATGTGTTTCGGAATGGAGCGAAGCGAAAGAAGAGCCACGAGCGTTGACTGAATCGTAACGAACGACCCGTCACTCAGTTTAAACGGCAGAAGCAGGTAGTTCGTGCCTTCGCTTCCGTCTTCTCGCCACTGCTCCCTCAACACCACACGCTCCACAGCCGTGCCCTCCTCGAAGTCGAAGAACAGTGGGGGAGCGAACGGCTTCGTTTCTGCGAACGGAAGCGACGCGTGAATGAAGAAGAGAACGTAACGAAGCAGATTCACGTTGTTGAGTGCTCCCGTTTGGATGGCACGGAGGTTGTGGATCAGAAGGAAGGGGAGGAATCGCGACGACAACAGCTTGGCGGGAAGAGTTCTATTGGACACACCATCGAGTGTGGGGTACTTGTACTGTGCGGGCAGTGCAGGAGCCTCATGACCGAAATAGGGCTGATTTGGGTGCTTGCTCTCCAGGTTCTACAACTCACTCTCCCACAACCACTCGCACGTCGAACATCGCTCGCGACTCCGCCATCGTGTAGGACATCGACAGCGGCTGCGCGCAGTCCGCCCACGCCTCCTTCAGGTAGTACTGTGTGGCGAAGGTGACGGAGTCGCGCTCCACGCGCATCAGCTAACGGTGAAGGAGAAGTCTCACGACAACGTGTTGAATGGAAGCCTGTAACGCTTTCGTGCTGACGCTGTAAACGTGGAGAGAGGACGTGATGGCACTGAGCGTCTGCCCGTCCTTTATCGTCATCACGTCGATCAGACGCTGCTCCAGGTACTTCTACTCCTCACACCACCACGCCACACGCACCTCCTCGTCGAACGCCAGACAGCTCCGCGCGCTCAGCACGTTCCACAGCAACTGCACCAGGTACAGTTGCATGCTCTCCAGACCCGTCGGCGCGTCCGCAGGGCAGCTGTCGAGACGCAACCCTGAGTAGAAGCGTCGGAAACAACGCTCGAACACCCAGTTGGCCGACACGAACAGAACCCCGAGTTGCACGCCGAACACACACAGCTCGCGCGGCGTGACGTAAGGGTAGGCAAACCCGTGCTTGGCGACCTCGTGGTGAATGATGGCAGAGAACCGGTTGCGGTCAAGCGAGGACACGTAGCCGTCGATCGCGAGGAGGTGGATGGAGTAGAGAGCGAGGACTCGAAAAATGGGGGTGAAGGTGAGGGAGCGAAAGGCGTCGAGAACCGCGGGGGAAGAGAAGGCGATGGACCTACGGGGAAGAGAAGGACGCAGCACGCACATCACAGTCAACACACAGTCGTTCCAGCTGTTGAGACAGAACCAGTTCTCCTTGTAGTCGCAGTCGTCTGTCGTCCAATAGATCTCCCTCTCCGCCACGGGGCGAAATGCATCGATAAAGCATGCAACGAGCGAGATGACATGTGAGGCGTGCGCCTCCTTCACGAACGCTCGCAGAAAGTTGACGAAGAACGAGAACACGTTGGTGGTCAGGTAGTCGGTGGTGCGAATCGCGTCCATGTTGATGTGGGACTGTTCTTCGGTGGCGATGCGCAACGGCAGGACGTGCTAGCGCGTCAGTCAGCACAGCCACAACAAACATGGGTGAGATCCAGGAACAGAACAAACGCCGGGTGGAGGCGGTATGACGCGTTACCCGGAGAGTGGAGAGAGTGGAGAGCGAGACCGCGAAGGATGGGACAGAAGTGAAGAGGCTCGTAGAGAAGGGTATTGGACAGCGTGAGAAGAATCAGGTTCAACAGAAGTGTGTCTGAATAGGACAAATGGAGAAAGAATTCTTTGAATCAGTGATGACGCACAAATCGAACCCTCCTCCTCACTCAGTTTATTCTTCGTTAGCAGCAAGATCGAGTTGATGCACCCGATCATATTCACAACGAAACTCCCCAGTTCAGGCAACTCATAGCACGTGGAACCCGCATAGAACAACTGACAGTGAATCGACGTGACGAACTGTTTGGCGAGTTGCGACGCCTGTCTGCCTACGACGTCAACCCACACGACCGCACGTACAGTGGTTCATAGAGAACATGTGGGAAGTCACGAAGAAGAAGGGATGGTAGGGAGGGAACGAACACGAGAAGGCGCCCTCCACGTTGAGAGCGAGTGAGGCGTCGTTGTCGAGAGTGGCGTGTTCAGTGGTTATGGTTTGAGCGAGGTGGGAGTTCATGATGAAGGAGGGAAAGTGGTTGAGGTAGGTGGAACAGAGGAGGAGTTTCAACTGAGGGTCGAAACACAGACACACAAACAACGATGTGAGGGGAATCTAACACTGAAGCGAGGAAGGCGTGGCTACGAGAGAGAGGCTGAATGCGGTGCACTCCATTACGACGTCGCACAGCGTGGGAGCAGACGCCAACGCGGAGAGGTGGAAGGATGATGCATTGATTATCGTCAGCGCCTGGACGAGCTGTTCCTTCCGCATTGGAGAGAGCGGCTTCAGAAGAACGTTTCCGCAGATCCGAAGAACCGTCTGGTTGAGCTGGGTTAATGAGCAGATGAATTCCAGCAATGTCTCGCACTAATGCATCACGAGAGAATACACTGACAGACGATTTCAGTACAAGTGGGATGGAAGAGATTGGGAAGCACCAGAACCAGAACTGTGTAGGACGCGATTAGCACAGTTTCCAACCGAGCCCGTTCCCTATGCGGAATTGGAAAGAGGAATAACGTACTCTCCCTGCATAAGCGTGTCCGGATGCTCCATCTGCCTGGCATTTCGATGCTTCTCACACCACCCTTCCTCTCGAATTGATCCGGAGTCTCCGCAGTCACAGCAACCCCATGCCCCTGCCAATTCACGTCTGTACTTGTGACCCTGCAATTCACGAACACACCGCATTCCTACCTCGTGATTGCCGTGCTTGAAGCAATAGGCGCACATGCAGCTGAGGTCTCCAATGTTGCAGTCCTCGCAGCGATAAATGACACTGCCTTTCGAAAACTGGGTGCAACATCTCGTTATTGTCGGGTACGATGACTCAATGCGCTTTATGTATTCATCGTAATCGCCTCCGTCGCAGAGAAACGATTTCAGCAACTACGCAACAGCTCTCGCCAATTTGCTCCTACCTCAACGATCTGCTTGCCCCCGTTTCCATTTCTCCCTTTCTTCTCCTCTTCGAGCAATGAGCACAGGGAAGAGAGCAGTGACCGCAAATCACCTCTTCTCCGTGTTTCCATTTGGCTGAAAGGGCACGACGATCCAATGCGCAGTGAATCTCGAACACGCGGAATGACCGAAACTGGCACTTTCTTGACTAAATCCACAATTCGCGCTGATTTCGGTTGGTCATCATTTCGTTCGGATATGTCGGTCGTTCTATGTCTCCATTTCCAGCAGTCCTCGTTGACGAGCATGGTCATAGAGAGAAACGAATTCTCTAACCAGTGCGAGAGTTCAGGCAAGAGGACGACTCCGCTCTCGTCGCTGTGCATGTTGGACGAAAGCGGGATGCATTACGTTTTCAACTTCGACGTATCTGGCTTCAGCAATCTGCTGCCGAACTCCGCCGTGCTCTCGTCTCCGGAGGAGTTTTTGTTCGTTCCGGATCTGTCGTTCGACGGAGCGACCAGTGAAAAGAAGGAGGAGCGTCTTCCGTTCTATTACCTATTGACGGAGATTCGGGAGCAGTATGAGCAATACTGCAAGTGCACGATTTCCCACATTGTGATCTGCTGTACCCCAGCGTTTTATGTGAATTCTTCACTGCTTGTGGAGAGTGTGGCAATGGAGTGCGGTTTCAAGGGTGTAACTGTTATCGACGAGAGCTCGCTGCTGTGCTTCGCTGCGCAGAGTGTCCACTCTCGTTTTTTGTCCTTCTCTGTCGGCATGGACACTGCCTACGTATCGTCCACGTCGCTGTCCCACTCCTCCTTCGTCTCGAGCTACAAGGAACTCGATTTTTTGTCGATCGCTTCTCTCTCCCAGCAGTTGCACAATGAGTGTTTTCCCACGTGCTCTCTTTCCGCAATCGAGTCCGCACTCTCCCCCTATTCCCACAAGCAAGTCGTGACCATCCAGAACAGCAAGGGAGAGCGGTGTGCCATCGATCAAGATGCCATCACTGCGAGCGTCGCTTCCCACCGCGAAACCATCCTATCGCGTATACAGAGCCTTCTCTCTATACACAAGTGGTCGATTTCCGACATCGACGCGATCCTTGTCGGTGATGATGTCGTCGGTGCCTCTCTCCTCTCTCTCCTCCACTCCGTGTATCCCTCTGTTCCCATTATCACGCTCGTGCCGGAGAGGGACTTGGAGGTGGCGTTTACTCGCTTCGGAGGCGCGCTGTTTCCCAAGAAGGAGGAAGAAGAGTCGTTTTCCGTCAAGACAGAAAACGGGAAGAAATCCGGATACGGGGAGGAGTTTCACTTCGGTCGTTGCGTGTACCGCGGGTTCTGGAAGGACGACGCGTACAACGGTCTGGGCGCGAAGTACAATATGGAGGGAGATTTGGAGTATCGAGGCATGTTCAAAAACGGGCTGTATTCTGGATACGGCGAAATGGTGCTGGAGAAGGGCGATTCTGTGAAGGGCGTGTTTGTGGCGGGAGAGTTGAGCGACGGCTGCTATACCACGTATTGGAAGAATGGCGGGAAGTGTTACGAGGGCGCGCTGAAGAAGGGCAAACGCAGCGGAATCGGCAAGGAGTTCGACATGGCGGGAAATGTCGTGTTCGACGGCTGCTTCCTGGAGAACGCGCGCAACGGCAAGGGACGCCTCTTCCACGTGGATGGCAGTTACATCGACGGGAGTTTCGTCGACGATCAGATTGACGGCGATTGTTGTTGGTACTCCGCGAAGGGAGTACTGCTGCGGAGAATGCACTATAACCGCGGGAGCGAGGAGGGCGAGTGCTTCCAGTACAACGAGGAGGGTTTTCTGGTGTTCGAGGGCGGCATGCTGAATGGCGAGTACTTCGGACGAGGCACGCTGTACTACCCAACGGGTGGAATTCATTACGACGGGGAGTTTCTCCATGGTCAGTTTAACGGATACGGTCAGTTGTACGACGTGGAGGGAAACTTGACGTACATCGGGGAGTTTCATTCCGGGAAGAGAGACGGCGAGGGCAAGGAGTACGACGAACACACCAAACTGGTGTATGTCGGGAGTTTCAAGAACGACCAGCGAAACGGTCACGGGAAGTTCTTCTTTTCCGAAGGACACTACTACGAGGGAGATTTCGCGGAGAACGAGATGGAGGGAAATGGGCGAATGGTATGGGCGAATGGGCAGTTGTACGAAGGGGCGTTTCATCGGGGAAAGAAGGAGGGAAAAGGGAAGTACGTGTGGAGCGACTCCAGCACGTACATCGGCGAATACAAGGACGAAAAGCGCTGTGGACAGGGGATGCAATTCAACGCGGAGGGAAAGAAGGTGTACGAGGGCGAGTGGATTGATGATGTGCCCTTGGGAACGGGAACCATCTTCTACGACACGGGGTGCTACTACACGGGCGATGTGAACAATCTGAAGAGAGAGGGCCAGGGAACGCAGTTCAACTCGGAGGGGCTGATTGAGTACAAGGGAGAGTGGAAGCACGATCTCCCAAACGGTTTCGGCATCTACTACTACGGGACCAACAACTATTACGAGGGAGGGTGGGTGAATGGAGAGAAGGAGGGCATTGGGCGAATGCAGTACAGCAACGGAAATGTGTACGTGGGCAGCTTCAAGAACGGCGTGCGCTGCGGAAAGGGGTGTCTGCTGGACTCGCGTGGGAAGATCGTGAAGGAGGTATTTGAAAGCAACAAGATACAATGATAGTTTACAGTCTATTTGTTCACATACACTTCGCTACATGTTCGTTCCGCGCAGGAGCGTGTTCCAGGAATTGGTGATGGCTTGCATCCGGTCCATTTCCTTCTGCATGATCGCAAAGTCGTCCTTCATAGAATCCAACACGGTGATGATGGAGAGGAACGAGTTCCTATGCGTCAAAAGGGGAGAGCAGAAGGACTTGACTTGTCGCAGCATCTCCACTTCGTTCATGGCGTCTTTCTATTGAAGTATGAAGAAGCTCTTGCGAAACGAGAAGAAGAATGACGAAGTGGTTACAACAAATCAATACTCAAATATCAAGTTCACTAAATGCTCACGGCATTCGTCTTCGGCTTCTTCTCCTTCACCGTGCCCTCCTTCTTTCTTCCGCCCTCCTTCTTTCTTCCGCCCACCTTCTTCCGGTTGCTTCGGATGATGAGGACAACCGCTAAAACAATTAGAAGGACCACAACCACGATGATCACGACGATCACCGCAATGTGCAAGCAGAAGCCCGTCGGCTCCTGCCACTCGCCGTCCACCTTCCCCAACACGCAGGCGCGCTTGCGCTGACCCACGTAGTTGCCCTTCATCGCGCATTCATACACGAAGACTTTCCCCACGTCCGTGCGGTCGAACTCGCCATCAGGCAGACACTGCCCGTTGCGCACCGCAATCGTGATCTCCACCAGCGCCGTGCCCTTCGGATTCGTTCCGTACACGATCACCGTCTGCGCGTCCGAGGCAGTGACGGGCACGCCCGAGATCACGCCCGTGGTGGCGTCGATGGACAGTCCCTGCGGCAGCGGCGTCGTGGGGGAGATGTAGAACTCGGTGATGATGTTGACGTACGAGGGACGGTCCGTCGCCACCTCCGTGTTGCGCACGAAGACGAAGTTGGAGACGGCGTAGGTGATGTTGGAGGGCGGGTTGTACACGCACGTGTCCGTCTTGACCTCGCTCAGCACCGTGCCGTTGCACGTGCGGTACGAGTAGCCGTGGAACCCAGCCCCGCACTCGCCGGGCGAAATCTGACCCTCCGCCACGGGAGGGTACTCGCCGATGCCGGGACACACGGCGCCCTCCACACGGCAGTAGAGGAAGAAGTGAGCGCTGAAGGAGATGGAGGAAGACGCGGGCGAGTCGGTCTCGTACTTGAAGTGTCTGAACCCGGCAATGCCCACTGGCACGTTCCACGTGTTGCGACGCAGCGACTGCGTGCTCTGGTTCAGAAGCGCGAGGATCGAGGAGTTGTCGTCGTCCTCCAGCTTGCGCGCCAGCAGCGAGAAGCCCCACTTGGTCACGCTGTTCGCCGTCTGCCACGCGTACGCGTTGAAGCGCGTGCCCTCCATGTTCTCCACCGTCCACTCCATGCCCACGCCCGCCTTGTTCTCCAGCGAGCCGTACGTCGCGGGCGTCAGGTCGAAGTACTTCTCCGTGCCCTGCGTCACGCTCGCGTACGAGTCCAGCACGATCGAGCACTCGTTCACGCCGAACACGCCCGTCGCGTCGAACACGATGTCGCCCGTCGGCTGGTCGCGCGGGTGGTGGATCTCGAAGGCGATCACGTTCTTCTCCGTGGAGGGCTCCACCATATTCAACACCACGTGGAACACGGACACGAACGGCTCGCTCTTGCTGATGATCGAGGGCGTTTCGCTGGTGTAGCCGTCCTCCAGGTTGAAGCGCGCCACCTTGTGACCGTTCAGGAACGCCACTACACCACCAGCGTACTTCACGCGCACGTTCAGCACGGCGTAGTCCTCCAGCGACGGGATCGCGAACTCCTTGCGCACGTACGACGTGATCTCCGTGTTGGGACCGATGGCCGCCGCCTTGCCCGACTCCCAGGCGCTCGCGTCGAAGTCCACGTTCTTCCAGTTGGCGTCCACGTTCTTGCCCTTGAAGAAGCTCCAGTCGGAGTACTCCACCTGGAAGGGCAGGTACGAGGAGAACAGGGTGGACACGGAAGGCACCTTGTCGGGCACCTGACCCATCTCGTACTTCACTTCGCCCATATCGATCGTCAGGTAGTAGCCCGCGGGGTTATCCCAGCCGTCGCTGCGCGAGTCCACCAGCTGGAGCGTGTAGATGTTGTTGGGTAGACACCAGTCCACGTAGTTCAGCGCCGTGATCACGGCGAAGGCGGAGTTGGAGGCGTACGGCGTGCCCTCGGTGGTCTTGCCCTGGAACAGCTTGTACGAGGAGAAGGAGGGCCACGCGTCGGTACGCGCCACCAGCGTCATCAGCGAGTGCTCGCCCGTGCAGATATCGACCTTCAGCGGGAGCAGCACCTGCACCGTCTCGCCCGTCATCTTCTTCGCCGTGATCGTGTACGTGGTTTGGGCCGACATCGCGGAGGCGGTGCCGCTGAGCACGCCACTGTTCACGTCGAGTGTGATGCCCTCAGGCAGCGCGGGCGTGATCGCGAAGTCGTAGTACAGGTCCGAATTCGGGTACATTTCTGCCATCTCGATGTCCTTGAAAATGGACACGACCTCGCCGGGCTCCGCGTACTTCAGCGCGGGGATCTCGGCGCCCATCGAGCTCGTGAGAATGGCCAAACGACCAATACGAAGATAACAGTTGTTCGGGTTTTCGGTGCCGAAGTTGCGGAAGCGGTACTGGTTGTATGCCTGCGTCACGGGGATCCAAATCTTCTTCGCCTGGCCCTTCTGCGACCACGTCATGCCGCCCACCGTGCGAAGCGGCACCCACTCGTCGCTGTCGGTGTTGCGCGCCTCGAAGGAGAAGGTGCGCGGGTACTGGTTGGTCTGCGTGGACTGCAGCTGGACGACCACCGCGTTGATCCACTCGCGACGGTCGTTCTGGAACTTGAGCGCCACGTTGTTGGCGTTGCAGTTGTACTGGTAGATGTTGACGCCGTTGTAGTCGTCGAAGATGTCCTTGCCGCCCGTGGAGTAGGTGGAGGTGATGGTCACCTCGTCCAACACGCGGTACTCCTGGTCCAGCGGCATGTACCGCAGCGAGCAGTCGAAGAAGGAGATCTTCGTGGAGGTGGTGGACACGATGGCGATGGCGAGCGTGTTCGCGCCCTGCTGAAGGACCGACGACGGCAGCGACACCACGCGGTACATCAGATCCGTGTATATGTTCTCGGCCACGGAGGAGGTGCTCAGGTCACCCACCACGCCGTTGCGGAACACCTCGTGGCTGTTTACGTAGATCACGCAGCCGAACTTGTAGCGCAGACTCAGCACCACGCCCGCGTAGTTGGGCAGCGTGGCGATGGGGAACACGTACTTGTACAGCTGGATGGTGTTGGTGGCGTCGGGGAACGAGCCCATGGAGCCCTCCGCCCAGCCCGCCACGTTGTTGTCGAACCAGCTGGCGGGCACCTCGTTCATCTTGTAGTACCAGGTGGAGCGAAGCGGGATCGCGTACTTGGTGGAGAAGGTGACGATCTCGAGGCCCAGCTTGGAGTCGTGACGCGCTCTGGCGATGGTCTGCTTCTCGGTGGGCGACAGCATCAGGTCGATGTACAGGAAGGAGGATCGCATCCACGCGGTCGACACACAGTTCAGGTGAATGGTGTACTCGTCCTCGGGAAGACACAGGTAGGTGTGCGTGGTGGTGGAGGCGCGCTGCGAGGACTGCGGGTCGATGGAGTACACCACCGTGCCCGCGCTGTTCTTTATCGAGAAGTACTCGTTGCCCGCCGAGTACTGGTAGATGCGACGCAGGTCCACCATCGCCGTGGTGCACAGGTTCAGCAGCAGGGTGAAGGAGCCCTCGTACGTGCGGCCGTTCATCGCCGAAGTCACGGTGAACGCCGTCGAGGGCAGGGCGGCTGACGCCGTTCCGGACACGACGCACGTCGCGCTGTCCAGCGTCAGGCCAGCGGGCAGCGCGGGACGGATGGTGCAGTTGGTGAACTCGGCGAGCACGGGTCGGATGTTCACCTCGTCGTACAGCGCGTTGTAGGTGTAGGAGACGGGCGAGTACTCGATCGACGTGGGCGCGCCCGCGGCACACACCAGCGGCTGCACCTCGTACAGCTCCAGCGTGTTGGACGCCGTCTTGGTCACGTGGAGTCGGTAGTTGCGGTAGAAGCCAGCGCCGAAGAAACCGAACGCGTACTTGTTGGTCTGCGAGGTGTAGGTGGCGTCCACGATGTTCATGATGTCGTGGTACTCCGCCTCGCTGTTCTTGCCGCTCCAGGTGAAGCTCTGCGGCGCCTTCGTGATCTGGGAATACGGCCAGATGCGCAGACCGTTCACGAACGGCTTGGCGCCGCTGAAGGCGAAGAACACGTCGATGGGCGCCGCCTCGCCGACGTACTTGGAGGCGAAGGTCTCCTTGTCGAAGTCGAAGATTCGCTCTTTGTAGGGCATGTCGGTGGTGACGGTGAGGCCCTCCGAGACAATGAAGCAGTTGGTGTCGGGCGCGGTGGGCGTCAGCAGCGCCACGAACGCGTTGAACTGGAGAGTGGTCGCGGGTTGCAGGAAGTGCAGCTCGATCGCCATGATGGAGTCGGGGGATGCCACTTCGAGACCGGGACGGATGAAACTGTGATAGGTGTTCGTGGGGTAGCCGCCGCTCGCGGGCGTTTCCTTCGTGATGGCGCCGTCGGGGAGGTTGTCGCGGAACACCTCCACGCCGTTGACGTACACCACGATACCGTACTGGTACTGAATGCGCGCCTCGTAAGCAGCCATGCCCGTCATGCCCAGGAAGCGCTTGCGGAGGTACTGGGTCTCCGATACGCTCACGGACGAGGGCAGCACGCTCCACGCCGCGTCGTCGAAGGAGTACTGCGTCCAGTCGCTGTCGAAGACAGTGGACACCTTCCACTCCGCATCCTTCTCGATCGCGTAGTACAGCGACAGAGCGTAGGTTTCGGTCTCCTCCTTGGTCATCATGTTCTTGAAGAAGATGTTGCCGTAAATACCCTGGATTTCGAGCCATGAGCCGCCCGACCAGGAATCGGGGTAATCGTCGCGGAGAACGAGGGTGTACTGGGAATCGGCGTTTTTCGGGATGCAGTACTCGAAGATCTCCGTCTCCCACTCGGCGAACATCGGGCTTTCGACGACGGTGACGCCGCGATTGCGGATAATGAACGATTCTTCTTCGGCCTCGTTCACGCTCTCCTTTATCACCTTGATGTACAGTTTGTCGTCTGCACACTGCAGCGACTGGGTCAGGATGCACAGTACCAAGAACACGACTGCGTACTTCGTCATATTGCGAGGAGAGCAGACGAACGAAAGAATATTCTTGTGGTGTTGCTGTTCCGAGGCGTTTCCTTCGCCTTTGAAGAATAGTAATAGACCGCCACTATGACTATCAACCCACACTGAACGGAAAGGGGAAACCAGAATAGTGAGTGTTACTCCGCGCCTCAAATCACGCTGGTATGGAAGAGGGGTGCCGGTACTCGTTGGCGCTGGTGCGAAGAACGACTGGGAAAG
>ENA-UEQW01000922-UEQW01000922.1-human-gut-metagenome-genome-assembly--contig:-NODE-922-length-26380-cov-5.779341_pt1 | contig 26380 bp, 38 predicted proteins | sample MGYA00242947_ERZ507947 | MGnify/ENA primary metagenome ERZ507947 (study PRJEB26167, sample SAMN06115421) | human gut metagenome | host: Homo sapiens | place: China:Guizhou | collected 2015-03-17... | reverse complement strand
AGCGCGTTATCGCTCCCTCAGTGTTTTTGAATCGCTCCCTCAGTGTTTTTGAATCGCTCCCACAGTGTTTTATTATCTCTTCTGGCACAAGCTAAAAGATATGCCTGCTTTAAATATTTTTCCGCCATACATAATTCTCCACGATTTATCTGTCCACACTCATTCTGTTTTTTTAGAATACAAGCTCTGTCACTCAAAAGAATATGCAGTTCCTTCCCTTCATCGTTTTCTTTTGCCATATTCAAACATTTTTCATTGAGTGTAATTGCCTTATGATATTGTCGTTTTTCAATATACGCAACCGATAAATTTCGCAAAATAATAAGTTTCATATGTTCTGCATATTTTCCAAAAATATAGTCCTTTTGCAAGCATTGCAGCAGTCTCTCAAAAATATACACCGCCTCATCCACATCCCCGGCATGTGCATAAGCATTTGCAAAGCTCATCAGATTCATGATTTCCTGTTCGGTAAACGGGAAATCTTTTTTCAGACATTCCTCATAATCCGGAAGTGTCAGCCGGACTGCCTCCTGCAATTTTTCGATTGTTGTCTGATTGTCACTTCTTTTGCAGTAATAGTCCATCAATGCTTCTGACTTTAAAAGATACTGCCTGGTGATCACATTATCATCCGCTTTCTCTTTCATCCTGCCTAAATATAAATCTGCTTTTTCATAGTCATAATTCTGCATTGCCTGCTCAAAAAGTTTTCGTTCCTCTAACAGTTCTAAGTTCTTCCCAACACAGATGGCATAGCTCTTTTCCGGTACACGCTCCATTTTTGCCATGAGTCTTGCATACAGTTCTCTTTTTACGCGGGTCTTTCCGCTCTCGATACGATACAATGTCTGTGGCTTTGTGTGGGTGTGTTGGTGTGTGCTGTGCGAAGTGTCTGTTGATCGCGTGTTCTCGTTGTTCATTTTACGTGAATGTGATTCACAATACTCCTGTTGCTATTTACAAATCACTGCTGCAATTGGAAGGAATTCAGGACGATTCGCGTGTCACTCTCTTTCTTTCTATTTCAATCGAATTGAAACATAGCACTCAATCTGGAATCACAATTCAATGAGAAACACGAAGAATGACCCATTCCTCAACAACCCACGCTCATTCGATTTGCACGCAAAGTACTCTCCCACACCTCACACATATCCGTCCCATCACTATCATTCTCGCCCTCACTCTCCCTTTGGATTGGAAACGGTTTGCATGAAGCTTCATCCAAAGAGCGTTTGCGTTGGATGGTTCCTCTTCTGTTTCGTCGCCACGGTCGATGTGACGATACGAGACTTTGTTCCAACGGCAGGACACCACGTATGATTTGAGAAGTGTGAATTCCAGTATAGTCGGATTGGCTGTGCTCGTCTTGCGGAGATCTCTACCAGCACCCCGATTTCGAAAATACTACGCTTGGTCGTGACTACTACGTCGTGCAGCCTCGATTGGATTCGTCGGGAAAGCCGTTGTACTGCGAGAACGGGATTGTTCACAATACGCGTTGCGGATCCAAAGAAACTGTCACCAGTCGCGAGTCCTTCCACTACTGGTTGCAGTGTTGCGCTGGATGTCATGAATAGGTTCAACACGGTGGACGGAGTGAACAGGGAGTGCACACAATCCATTGATTTGTTCGCCTCTGGATCCTGGGAACTGTCCACGCAGCATATTCTGTCGGTGGTCAACAACTGCTCATCTCTCTTCCCCCTGAGCCCGTTTGAAGAAGAGCGTGGAGAAAAGGAGTGGTGGACCGCAGAGATCAGCGACAGCCTTCTGATTCGAGGAAACGATCAGTTCACCATCACGTTCGCATCGCGCTCCGCTCTCACCGCATAGCACCAACGGCGACGTGTACATGTTTGTGAACGGGGAGAAGATCGCGGAGATATCGGGCACGATGGAGGAGGCGGTCACGGAAACCGTTCTCCTCTCCCACAAACCCTTCGACCTCGGCATCGTGTACGTTCAGTGATTCCGGCTCATCCGCCGTAGCTACCCCCTCAAGATCTTCATCGCCAGTCGCCGCGCCGTCCCGATCCAGCTCACCATCACGTCCAACTGCGAGGAGCTGTGCTCCAACGCCTCCTTCCAAGAAGCCTTTCGGGTCAGCGACGCCGTCCCCAACAACGGTCAGCTGACGTTCTCTGTGCGTGTGGTGCGTCATGGTTAGGCGAGAAGGAGACGGCTGGAAGTACCAGTTCATTCCGAAGCGGCTGAACTCCCTGCTGTTGCGTCGACGGTGCCGTATGACCTGTAGATTTGACTACCGTTGTTACACGGAGGCGTCGTGGGTGCTTCACTTCTCATTCCGCTACATGTCGGGTGCGCGCTGTGTTGCGTTGTCATGGATAGTGCCGACGCCCTTCCGCATCATCCTCATGGAGTATGGCCCCAATTACTCCTACTAGTGGGACATATTGTCGCGACTGACCTAATAGCACGGAGGGTCGGTACATCGAGTTCCGCATCACGCGCGAGCCGTTCCCCGTGATCCGCACGTTCTACCACAACGAGAACGAAGTGGTGGAGTACGAGCAGTACAAGCCACTTACCAGCATGAACACCTCCGTTCTCCGGAAGGATCTCTACTACAGGTGCGTGTCGTGCGAACCCGTCATATCGTTAGATACAACGTGCATCTTCATCGTCTTCAACTGCTGTCGTATCAACACGACGTTCTCACGGAGGTGCTGGCGCTGCACAACTTCGACATCGCCTCTCTCATCCACTCACGCTAGTACTGCCACTTCTCTCCCCTCTCCTCTAGCTTCGCCGTCAATCTCGACTTCTTCTCACTCTCCACCACCGCCTTCTCCAACCCGCAGATTCACATCTCCGCCTTCAGCTTCTATCTTCCCGCCTTCTCGCCGCAACACTCCGTCATCGACCTCCCAACCGAGAGCGCCACAGCAGGTAGGGCGCGCAATGCCGCAATTGTTCTCACAGGAGTGTAGGCATCGTGTACACGGCGAAACTCCGTCTCTACGACGACTGCAATAACCCACTGCCGCTCGACGTGTTGACGCTCCCGACGCTCACGCTTTCGTGGTGCGACGCGGACGACCGAGCGAACTGCACCACGCGTCCCATGCAGCCGGAGCTGGAGGAGGGCTCCAACGTCATTCTTCTTCACACCATCCAAACGCAGGTGCGCAATGAGTCGTCCGCGTTCACCGCTAGACCGGCAACTACGTGCTGCGTGTCGACATCGACCAGGAAGACGCGTCGTCCATTCACGTTAACGTCGGTCAGGAGGACACGTCGTTCATGCCTGTCGACACCAACCAGGAAGATTCTTCATCCATTCACATCTTCTCCTCTGCCTTCTGGGTGGTGTCCTCCTCCATGTAGTCCCTTCCCTTCACTGTCACTGTAGATGCATGGAACGCAGCCACGTCGATGTGAGTCTCGTTATGCCGCGCTCCAACGAAACGCTCTTCCTCACAACCAACACGCCGTTCCTCATCAACCTCTTCCTGTACGACCACTACGGGAACACGCGTACAGTGTGGGGTGATGGCGTGATGTGCAGTAATGGTTCGGGAAGAGTCCTCGTTGCTCATTCAGTGTGTGGAGAGGACCACGCACGTGATGTTCACCAAAACCATCGATCTGTCGGACAGAAACGTGTTGGTGGAGAACGATGACTTCTTCACGGTCACTCACCTCATCGAACACGTTGGCGACTACGACGTGCTTCTCCTTATCGATTCGCTGCCGGTAAGTGGCATGACCTTCTGTTGACGTCTCAGTTCCCGCTCCCATACACAATCCACGTCGCATCGTCGTCGATCTCGCTGCGTTACTCCTCCTTCACGGGCTCCCTTCTCTCCCCACGACTCTTCGTCGACACCGCGTACTCGCTTCACATCATCCTCCGCGATCTCTACAACAACCCCATTCGCTCTCGTACTCTCCTTCTCGCCTCTCGACCCATAGCCATCACGCGCGTGCAGGCGTGGATGAACGACGTGTCGCTGGAGGCGTTTCCATTCACCATCGACGCGAACACCGTGTTGTGTCAGTGGGTCTTTCGCTCCTCCGTTACCCGTAGCGTGGAGAGCGACACGGAGGGTCTGTCGTTCCTTCGCATTCAGGTCGACGAAGTCACCGTATTCACAAAGCACCTCTTCTTCCACAGACACGCCACCTGGGACGACCAGCTCTGTTGTGCTTCTCCTCTTTCCTTCACCGTTAGTTGAGTTGATTCCTTCTCGCTTCGCCTCCACCTCCGCTCTGACGCTTCTCCTTCCCGCCTCCAGCGTGTTGTTCGTCGACTCCTTCGCTCACGCCGTCGAGCCCACAGGACGTTCTGGCGTCGCCATGGCATCGCTCACACTCAACACGACGATGGAGCATGTGATCGAGGTGGAGCGCGAGGACGGTTCTCTTCTCTTCAACAAGACGATTCGTTCGACTGCGCGGTTGGAGTGAGGAATAGACAGTGTGTGCGAGGACGACGCCGTGGTCGTGGAGAGAGTGGCGCTGACGCCGACAGGTCCTCGTTCGTTCGTCTCTTCATCCCTAGACAGCGGCTTCTCTTTCCGTCTCCGCGTGGTGAACACCGACGCCTTCTTCTGCTCGGAAGGGCAAGTTCACCTCGTCGTCTTCTTCCAATCCACGGCCTTCTCCTCCTTCTGCACACCGTTCTTCGAGGAGGAGGAGAAGGAGGGCGTGGTGTTCAACTACCAGTGTTCCGTGTCCCTCACCAGTGGCGAGTCTTTCTCTCTCCCCTCTCTCAGGCATAGCTACGACGTTACAGTGGCGACGCAGGACGCTTCGCTCTTCCGCAAGCAGTTCATTGTCAACACGCACGTCGCGATGCGGGGTACTCCTTCGCTCTCGTCTTCAGCGTAGACACAACGCCCTTCTCCGGAACCGGCTTGTCCGGCGGCTTCTTCTTCACGCCTCACTCCTTCCGAGTGACCTCGACCGATGCGCCCGTCGTCACTTTCTTCTATTACGACGACAACTCCACGTTCACGGGAGCGTAGTAGAGGGCGTGGGTTCTTAGCAGTAGGAGCGTTACCTACATGTTCTACGACACGTATTGGGTCGTTTCGTACACGATTGTCCCCATTGTGAAGGAACGGGCGTACACGGGAGAGTTGGTCCTGACCCTGTCCATAAAGATTGCGGACGCAGTGTACACATATGCCCCCATATCCTTCCTCGAGAATCCGGACTACTGTTCTGTGATCACGCTCAACAGAAACACCCTCTCCTTCGTCGATAGTGAAATACCCCCGATTTCCGTCATCCCTAGACCGACTGTTCTTGGAACTCTCTCTCGCGATGGACTACACGGATGACGTGACGTCGGTGCAGCAGGAGTGTCTGCGAGACCACAGCGATCGCATTCGCGAGGACTTGGTGCTGGAGGTGGGGGTTGAATCAGTGATTGATCGTAGGTGTTCGAGGCGGAGTCGCAACAATCGCTCACCATGCACCCGCGCGTGTTCTACACGTCGTCCGACCGCTATTTCTTGTTGGTGAGCGGTCTGGCGGTGGGCGAGTACTCGGTGAGTGTTGTGTTCCGCGACGAGGTGGTGAGCACCGTGCTGGCAACGATTGAGAGAGAGATTGAGGGCGTGGAAGTGAAGGCAGATTCCTACTGCATGGGTGCGCGATCGCTGAATGGGTGAGGCATAGACGAATTGGCAGAAATCGAGGTGATTATTGACGAGTCGAGTTCGGTGGTATCGGCTCTGAACACGGACTTCCGTGCGATGATCATCAATGAGGATACGGAGTTGGAATACACGACACGCAGTGTGGGCAACCACCACTTCCTTCAGTTCACTCCCACCTCCTGCAGCGCCAACAGTTCGCTCCATTTCGTTCCCTCACACATAGACACATATGTGAGTGTGTGCACGAATCAGGGCTGTTCCAACGCCTCCTTCCTCGTGTACCAGCCACACTACATGAATCCGTGAGTCTCGCCTCTCGCTCTCATCTGAAGGTCCATCGTGCCTCTTGTCCTCAACGACACGTACCACACCAACGGACTGTTCAACCCGCGCATACAGCAGCAGTACTCCTTCTACCTCGCCTTCGATCGCTGCGCGCACGTCAACGACACGTCGTGTGAGTGTTTCTCTTCCGACTCACCTCCAGTTTCGCTCACACTCCACTACCGAGCTGAAACGGAATTCACCTTCACTCAAGTCTCGGCTCGTGTGCGATGTGACTCATTAGGATTCACTGGCGATTCGACAGCTCGCTCCCGCCGTGTTCCAGGTCGATCTTCCTGTTCTCTGCGAAACCGAGGCGTTCTGCATCCGCTCCGCCTCCTACACGCTCGACATCGACGTGAACAACCAGACCTTCTCCTACCACAGCGTCGTTCAGTGTCTGGCGGAAAGCGACGTGGACTCCTGGTCGCTGCGATACGAGCGAAACGTGGTGGGTTACTCGATGTTGGTGGAGTTGACCCTCTACGACAAGATGAAGCGAGAGTGTCAGAAGTCGCACGATCGCCTGACTGTGAGGGCAGAGGAGCGGGGTGAGGTGTAGTTTGAAGTGTCGCTGCCCGACGAGATTGGAACGAGGACGATTTCGTTCTTCAGACACGAGAAGAAGGGCAACGTGTTCCTGTAGGTGTTCAGTGGTCCTTGCTGTGAGCCGCTCTCACCACGCGTAGGAGTTACGTCGCCGTCAGCGTGAGTGGCGACTGGTTCTTCCAGAACGCTGTGCTGAACTTCACAGTGCCCGTCGTGTCGCGCATCGTATCGCGCGATCTGTCATACCTCACAGGTGCGCGCGAGGAGGAGGCGTGAGGCGTAGTGGAGAACGAGCAGGGCGAGGAGTTCGAGATGAGAAACCAGACGATCCAGGTGGACGCGGGCGAGCGGCTGACCTTCGTCGCCCACCTGCACGACGAGTTCGGGAATCGGGTAGGAGCGGTGTGGAGGGTTGAGGGTTCAGGTGGAGAGCGAGATCGCGGCGGTGAACGCCTTCGTGGTCATCATGTCGTACGCGTTTGAGGAGCCGGTGCGCGTGCGGAGGCGTTGTGAGAATTAGATGATTTACGACAATATCACACTCGTCGTGGCGGACGACGAACTCGTTGGGTACTCCACGCCCTTCTCCGCCGGGCTGTTCTACGCGTACCTCTCCGTCAAAGAGAAGATGATCGACGTGTTCGACAGCGCGGAGCACGGGTTCGTCGATCTGAAGCGATTCGTGCTGCTGGACGTGGACAGCAGCTCCTTCAAACACTCGATGGACAGCGACTACAACCTGGAGTGCGAGGGCGGAATGTACTGCATGGTCACGGGACGAGTGAGCGTGGAGCGAATGTGTCACTCACAGTGCATCACCGACTGGAGCGAGTGTCCGTCTGCCTGTCCCGAGGCGGCGCCCCTCAAGTGTCCCGACGGAAGCTGCACGGACGATATCAAGAAGTGTGCGTGTCCTGCGCAACTCCCGTTCAACTGTACGTGTTCAGTGATTCATGGTGTGAGCCACTCTCACCCTGTTATAGGTTACGCGACGTGGGGCGTGAACGCCACCTTCTACCAAGAACCACTGTGCGTGCAGACAGAGGCGGAGTGTTCGCAGTTCATGCGCTGCTCCGCCAGCGCTCCGTACCAATGTGCCGACTTCACATGTCAGTCCTCGCTGGCGCTCTGCAGCAGCGTGATCGTGTGTCCGCCGAGTTCGCCATCGCTGTCGCCACTCACTCTATAGCCCACGTGAAGGTCCGTAATCACTGCGTGGTCGACGTCGACGCGTATCTACGGAAACAGGCGGACGCGCCGACCTATTTTGGGACCAGTATGCTGTTATGTCCCGATTACCTTCATCACAGCTTCAATACAGAGTACTGTCCCTCCACCCTCACCTGCTCCGACGGCTTCGTTCTCTGCGACGACAACACCTGTCGTCGCTCCTCGCTTGACTGTCCCGTCACACGCGTGTGTCCGCGGCTCACCTGCCCCTTCGGGTCGTGCGTGGAGTCGTACGAGCACTGCGCCACCAACGTGGTATGCAAAAAGGGGTATAGGTTGTGCAGCGACCGGATTTGCTATCCCCGCGGGGAGAAGTGTCCCAGTGTGATTGACGAGCTTCACGACGAGGCGTTGCGGGAGGGAAAGAAGGTGTGCAAGGGCGGCGAGGTGGTCGGAAGAGAAGAGCTGTGTCCCAATATTGTATGTCCCCTTTTGAGTCGAGTGTCCCAATAACGGTCGTGTAGGTGATATGTCCCCATACCCAGTACAAGTGTCCCGATAGCACATGTCGTTCGTCCCCTTCGCTCTGTCCCTATTCCGTGCGTTGTCCCTCCAACACCGTACTTCTATCCATTTCCCTCCACTCTAGTTCACCTGTCCCAACGGTGGCTGCGTGTCGCACCTTTCTCTCTGCTCTCTCCTGCCCGTGTGCCCCGTGACGCTGCCCGTGCTCTGTCCCGGCTACATCTGCAGCGCGTCCACAGCTGACTGTCCAACGCTCGTCAAGTGTCCCGCGCACGCGCCGTTCCGCTGTCCGTCGGGCGAGTGTGCTGAACACGGCACGTTCTGCGCGCCGACGACGCGCTGTCCGAGCAGCAAGCGTTTCTTGTGTGGCGACGGCAGTTGTTCGAGCAACGCGGAGCTGTGTCCCGTGGTGCGTTGTGAGAGAGGCGAGATCATGTGCGGTGACGGCACGTGTGTGGAGCGCGAGGCGTTGTGTCCCCATCGCGTGATATCTCAGGAGATGGTGGTGCGCTGCAGCGACGGCTCGTGTCGAAGCACGGAGGGCTTTGAGGAGAAGCGATTGGCGCTGTTCGGCAACGCTTCCAGCTACGACCGGTGTGTGACAAGAAAGCTGGAGGCGCGAATCGTACGCCACAATCGAACAGTTTATGAGTAGTCGTATATGCCGCCGTGTCAGTGCGCCGATACCTCCTTCTTCTATTGCGGGGACACCTGCTCTCTCGACTGTCCGCTGTGGGAGTACTACTACGGTCTGTGCTACGACGAGTACTACGCGATGTTGAAGCAGGCGTGTGAGGAGGAGTACGAGTACTACCCGTGTCCCGTGGCGTTGATCGCTTCCAGCGAACACCACACCTCCTTCTTCATGTGTCCCTCCACCAAGCCGTGGCTCTGCGGCGACGGCACGTGCGCGATCGTGAGCAGCGACTGCAAGACGCACTCCGAGTGTCTGTACAACCAGGTGCAGTGCGAAGACGGCACGTGCGCCGCGTCGTACGACCAGTGCGGCACAGTGGTGACGTGTCCGAAGAGCAGACCGTTCTTGTGTCGGGACAACACGTGCAAGGAGAATGGGTTGGACTGCGTGGATCTTGAGAAGTGTCCTAGTGAAACGCCGTTCCGCTGTCCGGATATGAGTTGTGTGGCGAATCGTTATGACTGTCCGTTGGGGATGAAGTGTAAGTTGTGAGTTGTCATGTGAATTGCGTTGTGATGTCATGTGAATGTTGTAATGTCATGTGAATGTGATGTGATGAGGTGTGAATTGCGTTGTCATTGTCATGAGTCGCGACTGGAAATCCCTTGCAATCCCTTCAACACACACTCACACCCCCTAGGCAGCGCCGACACGCCCATTCTCTGCGAAGACAACAACTGCTACCCCAACTCAGACTCGCCCTGCGAAGACATCACCTCCTCATGCTCAGGCACGCGTGTGCGCTGCAGTGACGGCAGTTGTCGCGTTAGCAGCTCCGTCTGCCCCGAGCAAACCTGTCCACTCCACCTTCCCGTTCGCTGCGAAGACGGCAAGTGCGTCAGCGACGAGTCGGAGTGTGTTCCGTCGTGCGAGAACAGTTATCTGTGCCGAAAGCCCTCGCGTCTCGGCGAGTTGTACCCCGAGTACGAGATCAAGTGTTGTGACAACCTGAGTCACGAGGAGTGTTGTCTGTACCCGCAGAACGCCGACGCGTGCTCAGAGCAGGAAGAACGATGCCAGGACGGCGTGTGTCGAACGAAGGGACAGTGCGTGAATGGGGTCAATTGTCCGAAAGAGTACCCCTATCGCTGCGTGAACGAGGAATGTGTGCGCGACCCCTCGCAGTGCATGGCGAACCCCGTGTGTCGAGACGGCTGGGTGGATTGTGGCAACGGCCTGTGTGCGCCGTCGTACGGCGATTGCAAACTCTTCCTCACACGGCGGAACATCTGCGAGGGCGACAAGCCCGTGATGTGTGCAGACGGCACGTGCGCGTCCACGCTTGGTATGGTGAGTCGCCGCAGCGTCGCTTGAGTTGTAGTGCAGCACGATCAACCCGTGTCCGTCGAGCACGCCGTATCGTTGTGACGACAATCGTTGTGTGGGTTCGCTACTGCAGTGCTCAGCTCGCAACACGTGTCCCACCGAGTTGATGCAGCGTTGCCGCTATGGTCGGAACAGCGGGCTGTGTATGGAGCAGGTGAACGAGAACCAGTGCGAGAACGAGGCCATCTGTCCGCTCACCAAGCCCGTGTCGTATGTGTGGTGTGGAGGCGTTACGCGCAGGTGTCCCGACGGCGTGTGCGTGGAGCACTTCTTGTTGTGCGCGACACGGAAGAACATCTGCACACAGGGTAGCGGCGAGCGCGCGGATTACCCGTAGAGAAGCCCGTGCGCTGCTGGAACAACCAGTGCGTGGCGACAGAGAACGAGTGTCCCAACACCGACGGGTGCCCGAAAGACGCCCCATTTCGGTGTCCTGATGGCACATGTGTGGAGGCACGTGTGTGGAGGGCGTTTCATTGGTAGACGGTGGGGGAGTGTGCGTCGTTCGACTGCACGGGAGAGACGCCGATTCGGTGTCCCAACGGATACTGCGCATCGGAAATCAATGCGTGCCACACGGAGTACATGTGCCCTTATTCCGCGCCCATTCTCTGCGACGACGGGACGTGTGCCGGACGGAACATCAACACGGGTCGTTCCATGTGCACGTTGTCAATTCCCTTTTCCGTCAATCCTAGTGTATCTCCGTACTGTCCCCAAACCGCGCCGTACATGTGCAGCGACTCGTCCTGCGTCACGCACCCCTTCTACTGTCCCATGGCGTCTCCGTGTCCCGCCAACTACCACAAGTGTGATGACGGAACGTGCAGCATGGATGTATGTCGAAACGTCACGGAGACAGCTTGTCCTGTGAGTCGTCCTCTGCGCTGCGACGACGGGTTGTGCGTTAGCTCCGTGTTGCAGTGTCTGGAGAAGGAGGGCTGCTCCAGCAACAACGAATGTAACGCCCCGGTGGCAGAATAAGGCATAGACTTGTGCTTCGACGGCACGTGTGTGTCGTCGTACCTGCAATGTCCTCACGTCGACTGCGCCGCCTTCGCGCGTTCACTCAATCTCACCTCCACACTCCATCAGTGCTGGAATGGCGAGTGTCTGAACACCGACGTGTGTCCGCCGCTGCCCTCGTGTCCGTCTCGATGGCCAGTGCGCTGCGCAGACGGTAGCTGCAAGGCATCTGCGACGGAGTGCTCGACCACGAGCGTGCGGAGTGAGAGACGAGAGAGGGTGTGAGGAGTAGACTGTCCCGCGGGAACGGAGCTGTGCTGGGACGGCGAGTGTCGGAGCAAGTGTGACGACATGAACGGTTGTCATCTGAACGAAGGCGAATGTGATGACGGAACGTGCATTCCACTGCTGCCCTCCGATTTCGAGGGCGTTACGTTGTTTACGGAGCGCTGTCCCAATTCCTGTGTCGCGGGAGGTTTGGGTCGGATGTGTCCCATTTACTGTAGAATGCGTGAAGAGTCCGGTGAAAACCTTGCGGCACCCCCTCTCCATCTCGCTGTCGCCCTTCTACGACCACACCGTACCCCTCATTTTCGACGACGTGCAGGTCATTCTGGTCGTTCACGTCCCGTCCGGTGTGTTGTCGTCCTCCAGTCACAACATCCTCGATTTCTACCCCGTCTCGCGCTCCTATCTCGATGAAACGGTCGCTCGCTTCCACGCGGGGTTCTCGACGCCGCAGCTGTTCATCTCGACGGCGTTCAAGCTGTCGCTGCACCGGCAATTCGACCGGAGCATCACGACGGTGTTGCCGTCGTTTGAGCGGACCTTCCACGTGCCGCTGGTGGTGGAGTTCAGGAACATTCCCGCGTCGTTGGAGGCGAGTCGGTGGTGTGTCGGACAGCTCACGACAACCGGGTGGACGTGTGTGTCGTCCCTGCAGCAGCAAGGAGCGGACGAGTGAGTGTGGTGCGCGCGCGTGACGAACAGATTTGCCGCCACGATCGGTTCGACGGGCGTGTTCGCGGTGTTCTACCGGATTCCGGTTCCGGAGAAGAAGCAGATGAGTCAGGAGACGAAGAATACGGTGTGTGGCGAGTGCGTGGCGTGAGATGTAGATCGGAGCGGTGTTCGTTCTCCTCGGAGCGTATACGCTGATTCTCATTCCTCTGTTCCTGGTGCTCGCGTATCTGCTGAAGTACCGAGCGAGGCTGTTGAGGGCAAGGGACCTGTTGGAGGTGGACAGCTCGCTGAAGAAGAACAGCGAGGAGGTTCGGTTCAACCCGCTGTTCACGCGGTCTTATATCGAGTTTATCGACGGCGACGAGAAGAAGGGACTGAAGGAGCAGGAGGTGATCATGAAGCAGAAGGAGGAGATTGACTTCTTGGAGGAGGAGATTCGAGAAGCGAGAGTGGGAGCGGATGAGTGGTCTGACGTGTAGAACTGTCTCGAGATTCTTAGGCTACAGAACGAATAGATGAAGTTGTTTCCTAACAAACACAACAATCATCGAAACCACCAAAGTCAAAGTCGCCACCTGTGTCGTCAAAACCACCAAAATCAACACTACCACCACCAGAGTCGCCAAAGCTGAAACCACCATCACCTGAGCCATCAAATCCATCCCAATAGCCACTACCAGAGCTGCCAAAACCGCCACCAGAATGACCGTTCTTGTCCTTGTTTCTGCCCTCGAAGTACATCACGTTGATAAGGAACGTCGCAGCGATCAGCAGAATGCGCTCGTGCAGCGTGGAGTTGGGCGGGAACAGAATCGTGAAGGTGTCCGCGCTGGTGAACTAGCCGTCACCCCAGTCGCCTTCTCCTACCAGCTGACGCGCCCACGAGTCCCATCTTCTCTTGATGTGACCCTCCGTGCCCGTGCGATCATTCACCACATTGTACACGATCCTTCACGTTACGCCAGCCAACAGACCGTACTCGTCGCAGGGACTGCAGGGACCGAAGCAGAACTTGCCCGGCTGCAGACAGCTGCCATCGATGTGCATGCACTCCTGACCGTCCTGGTCGGTGATGGTGAAGACGTTGTTGCAGCAGTCGAAGATGTTCTTCACCAGACCGCAGCTCTGCTCGTTGGCGTCCAGAATGTGCATCTCGGGCGTGTTCAGGCAGAAGACTACGGCTCAATCCCAGCGAGCAGGAATACATTGGCAGGTGAACGGACGATGCATCTTGACCAGCAGAGAGCCGTCCGGGCCGCAGAGGTTCATGTCGAAGGTGCGGTTGGTGCCGCAGGCCTGGCGCTCGCAGCAGTCGCTCTCCTCGAAGGCCTACGCGTGAGGAGGGAGGGAAGGGCGCACGTTGAAGAAGGGCATTTGGTTCTCGTCAATCTCGCCGTCGTCGTTGGTGAGGAAAATGGCGTACTTTCTGGAGGCGTTGTACTCGGTGAAGACCTCCCAGAGGTTGATGTTCTCCACAACGCGCACACCGCTGACTAGGAGGTGAGTGGATAGAAGAGCAACGTACAGCTCATCAGGTACTCCAGATTGTTCACCTGGGGAGGAGGCATCATGGGCTGTCCGGGCATAGGCATGGGCTGTCCGGGCATAGGCATGGGCTGTCCGGGCATGGGAACAGGCTGTCCGGGCATCACGGGCTGTCCAGGCATAGGCATGGGCTGCGACTGCATTACGGGGACCGCAGTAGGGATAGCGGCTGGAACGGCGTCTGCAGACACGGGCTTGGACTGTTCGGGCGCAGAAGCGACTGGCTGAACTGGAATGGCGGTGGGCTGCTGCGAATTGAGCAGGGGCGCATTCATTCCGTTATTCTGACCACCCACGTTGAAATTCATGCTGATGGATTCGGAATCGCAGAAAGAGTGGAACAAACTCGGACGCAAGCACAATGATTTCGTGCGTCCAATCAAAGTGAAAGGGGTACTTAGCTAAAACCCGGTGGCTGGAGCTTGGCGTTGGAAATCCTCTGATTCAATTCACTGTATTCAATCTATTCCTTCAATATTCCGTTTTTGAATCTTGTTTTTTCGCAAAGTTGTATGCTTTGGCATAGAATCACCATTAGTGGGGTTTCCTCGTTTTGGTCAAGATGGCGCCACGCCATGACAACTTCCCGGAATGGAACCAAGCTCAATGACGATTATATCGAGTCGGCTACAGGATGATATCACTTATTGGATGGGTAACCTGCATCTTTTGCCTTTTTCCCATTGTGCGTAGTTTTAGGGTTAACATATCATTCATTGCTTATTACTTAGCGTGTAACGTAACTTCTCCAAATGAATAGTCTAGTAATTGCCTCAGTTAGGATTTACTTCATTACGCGTCTTTATGGGTTCATCCCTTAGAGTGCGATTGTAGATGCTTTGTATCACTAGTCATTACTAGTTAACTGCCTCATATCATGACCGTGTCTGCGCAATTCCTCATTGTTACTAACACCCTATCCGTTTTCTATTCTATCAAGTGTAATGCTTCCTTCAGGGCATAATAGTATAGGATATCTTCCGTTCTGTTACGTAATGACGGTGATTTAGCACTACCTTCTTCGGTGTGTCCATATGCCCTGCAGTAGTATACATTGATCAGCTGAACGTGCCCATGTATCCAATGGTTGTGCTTGATAAGGAAATAGGGAGATACCATCACGGGGTTTTTGTTAGCTGCTCCCGGACTAAGAAGAATCAGTTTGCCTTCGTTTGAAATGTACATGAGACCTTCACTTTCGTTGCATAAGCTATGCTTAGTTTAGAAGCATAATTGAGGCATGTTCATCATGACTGTCATAGCGATCTATCTCTCTTGTATTGTACTAATTCATTGTTATAGATTACCTGTGTAGTGATTATGAACTCATATGTGACGCCTGTGAGATTGTCTTGCTGAGACGTGTTATCACCATCGTCTGTAATCAAATCCATACGAGTTGTATGCGTATCTTATGTACTTGATGTGTATAATATACAGGCTACAGTAGGGAAGTAGAAGCTGCGCATTAGTGGTATTCACTCATTGCTTGTTACTGTATCGTAATAGTGGTATTCCGTGCTTGTTATTACATGTAGATTGGTAATTGATAGCAAATGCTGGGTTTCGCATTGTGGGTACATGCATTTGTATTACCACCTTGTTTCCTCTTGCTGTTCTATTGATATGACATATATCTAGTCTTGCATATATAGCGTTGTGTATTTAGTATGGAACGAGGGTATTTGTTGATGATGCATCTTGCCTGTTGACCATATGACCCTATTACTATTTGTAGTGCTTCGTTTGTATACTGGCATCTTTCTTTGCGTTAATCTTAGTGCGTAGCGCTTGATGAGTGATGATCTTCATGTCAGTTATTCTGCTTCCTGGTTATTCACTTTCGTGCTGTTTTTAGTACATGGCATGCATGTAGTATCATATTGGTATTGAGACTGTGGGATATTGAAAGATAGTAGCGTGCTCTTGTGAATCTCAAACAGTCATTGGAGGGATGGTCTACTTGTGTGATCAATTGATTTGTGCTGTTGCGTTCGTGAATGCAGACACTTATTGGGATGAAGGTAGAGTTCATGTTCATTTCGTTGTTTGCATTCCGGATCTACAATTATGTCTTCAGCGTTGTTGCGTGCTCCTAATTGCATATTTCCCCACGTTTGATATGGACAACTTGTTTGGGAGCAGTTGTGATGACTCTTGCCTTTCAAGTCATTGGGGGCTAATATGAGTGTATAACCGGTACTGAGTTGGCACATACGAAGAAATGTTCTTGTTGCATATGGGGGGGCGAATCATTAGTGGTGATCAAGGATTGATGAGGTCATTGAATGGAGTTACAGAATTGTGCAAACGGTTATATTCATGTATTTGATGTTGCCGTATTGTACTTCAGTTGCTCTTTAGTAGTGATTCTGGAATCATGGTTATGATTGTTTCTGCGGCTGTGTTGGCGATTAAGAGGTGCTTACTGTTACAGTATGGTCCGATACGTAGTGGTTTTATGATGATGCGTATGTAAACTGATTTGTTTGCAGATACAGTACCCACACGTGACTCGTGTATTCACTTTCTGTTTGTTTCTAATGTGTTTAAGGCGGAACTTGCAGTTCTATTAGGGAATGATCGTAACAGTCCTTATTCTCAATTTCCTTAATCTCTTTGGATTGAATTATCTGTTTTCTACACATTACCACTATAGCTTGTCACAGTCGCTGAAAACACAAGTGATTGTTCCGATAGCATTCAAAATGAACAAGGAAGCAATGATTTCTGCTGACGAGAATCTATACAACGTGCTGGCGTTCATCTACCGTTGTCGTAATGGTATCACATAAGCCCGTTCAATAAGGGAATAGGAGAGGAATACACTGGAAGAGACGACCAGATAGCCGACTTTCAAGCCATAATGTATGACGGTTGTTGTTTTTTTGACTATAGGGATAATCTGGATTCTGATGTGTATAGAATCTTAGAGAGTCGTAAGAAACCTTATGTGATTGGATAATATAACAGGTAACGGTCATGGAGGGAATGTGCCCAACAACGAATGCGCACAGCTGTACTATTCGATTATCCTTCCATTTACGGATATCAAGTTCTTCAGAGATAGAAATGTGTCGAAGGACATGATGCAAAGTGTTTTCAATGTTGCATTGTCTATACCAAATCTTAATGGCTCAAACACCATGTGTGCGGAGTATCGTGTGCTGTGGGGGATAATTGTACCTATTATGAATTAGTGCACAGTATCAGGATGATCCCGAGGGATTGATTGCTACTATCGATCGCATATCTCAGGAAGAAAGTGAGGAGGAAAACGCTTCGGATGTGGAAGAGAGTGATAGCAGTGACGAAGAACAAGATGTAAGTGCTACTACTGTTCCCTTATTCGTAGGGATTCACTGATGGGAAAGATATCATTAACCGTTGTTGCTGTGACTTGAAGAACATCCTCGTTGTTGACGGAAAGAAGGAGGATAAGACGCCTTACTCTTTTAGAGACTGGGCACATTACAACAAGATGCTGGAGTATCGTAGTATACTAGTCACTGTAGTGATTGATAGATGGTGATGAAGTGTATGAAGCGTCGTGTGCGCTGTTTAACCTCCTCTCTCTTCTGGTTCCTTCTATTAATTCGAGACGCTTACTGGTGGATGAGTTTAACTCTTATCATGCGACGCTGTTGAAGGATTCGATTCCAAAGGGTTGGAAAGCTCCTACCTACGACGAGATAGAACAAACCGTTGCCAAGAAGACCTGCATCATGCAGATGATCAGAAAGGTGCCTTTCTGTATCAGATGTAATCGGTTCATCAAGTCGGATTGTCCGTTCTGTCCAGAGTGCATGTCACATAAGGCATTATTCCCTGTGTGGAACAACTGCAAGACGAAAAAGTGCTTCAATGAGAGTGATATTGTTGGGGTTTTGAGAGATTATTGTAATGGAATGAATTGGAATGAAGTGAAGAAGCGAGCCTTGGCTCTCTCTTGCAAGCATAAGGCAAGGAGCCCGTTCTTTCAGTGTGCGTACTACATCCCTCCCATTGCTGTGATCATGGAGCTGCTGAGAACAAAAGCATGGGATAACATCCCATACACTGCTCCTTCAGATTTGTTGGATGTTGTTACAATGGCTTCAATTGGTAACTGTCATGCTCTAACGGCAAGTAACGTTGGCACGGTCTTGGACAGATGGAGATACTGCATTATTCCGCTTTGCATCCGCAATATGTCAACTGCGCCCTCAAAGGAGGCATCTGAGTTGTTGAAGATCATTATCGGCATCACAAAGAAGAACAGTGATCAGTTGGATTCCTGCCTGGGTCGCAACACCCCTGAGCCTATTCCAGGAATGCAATCCCAGTTGGAATCTACGAATCAACTGTTCTTCTCTTCTCCTGTATCTCTAGACTCTAGTACTACACAATGTTAATATGACTATCATCTTTCATTCTATAGACAATAGTATAGATGACTTATTTCGGGAGTTACCCTTGAATAACTGCATTCTTCCGTTCCCTCTTATTCAGGGTTCGAATGGTAATCATTCCGTGCCTCCCCCTGCTGCTTCTGTTCCTGTTCCTGCTCCTGCTGCCGCCCTCCTTCGTCCCTCTGCTCCTGTCCCCACTTCTGCTCCTGCTCCTGCTCCTGCTCCTGCTTCTGCTCCTGCTTCTGCTTCTGCTTTCCTTCACCCGTTCACTCCTGCTTCTGCTCCTGCTTTCCTTCACCCCTTCACTCCTGCTTCTGCTCCTGCTGCCGCCCTCCTTCGTCCCTCTACTTCTGTCCCTACTTCTGTCCCCACTTCTGCTTCTGCTCCTGCTCCTGCTCCTGCTTTCCTTCATCCCTTCACTCCTGCTTCTGCTTCTGCTCCTACCCCCACGTCTGCTCCTGCTTCCGCCCTTCTTCGTCCCTTTACTCCTGCTTCTGCTCCAACCCCCCTCACTTCTACTCTTCCGCCGATCCCTTTTACTACTGCTTCTTTACCCGGCAGAGCAACACGCCCCTCAAAAAGGCGAGATGAAGAGAATACGAAGGATCCATCGTATGTTCCTTGCTTGGACCAGCTGGACGACTTTGCCGGCCTTCCTAAGGAGAGTTTGCGTACTGTGATAAGGAAGTTTGAGAAGGACTATGACTTAGTCTCGCAACAGTCCTCACTCGACTCGGCCCTTGCGTACTTGAAGAGGCTCTCCGTTGTCAACAGAGTGAAATCACCACACTACCCGTCTTCGTTCCTTGTGGATATGCAATTGTTGATTGATGCGAAGAAGAATTGGGATTGTTTGGGTCCATTGCTTAAATTGAAATCTGCTTATGAGCGTATTACCTTCTTCACAAAGGAAGTGTATGGTGTGGTTACGGAGTTATCACGAAGAACTCAAACAAAGCTGGATACTGTGGTTTCACTAAAGCTTGATTGTAGTGATGCTTTCCCTAAGGATGATGGTAGTGATGACTTGTTCCTTAAGCATTACTGGAAAGACGACAGGAAACTAATTGCCAAATACTACCGTCTTTCCGAAGAAAGCCAGCTGATAAAGCATAATAGCAACTTGCATCTGTTCCTGTATAGTATTGTGTCGGGGCCTGGTCGCTTTTACGAGTCTATCGCTTGCCTGACAACTGAGGATCAGATAATCAGGACGAGTATAAGAGAGAAGAGACAGTACAAATCGATTCAGTTCCTTGAATTGTTTCTCAATCGCCTTCAGCCTCTTATGAAAGCGTCTTTGGTTCTTCTGTTGCAAATCATGAGTCATCATGTTGATTGGATACAAACGGTCTTCACCGCTCCAGCAGAAAACGCAGCTACCCAGTATCGTTTCTTCGACTGCGTACGGAACCTGTTCATGGACGGCGCGAAGGAAGTCACTGAGTCGTTGAGAGCCTACGATCTGAGTCAAACTGCTTTTGATTTGGTGGAAGAGATTGGTCAAAAGTGGGATGCATTATTCGCTGGCTTCGTATCCAAGACAAAGGTCGCTATCAACCCAATTAAGGAGTTGATAAATCCCGATGGCTCCGATGGCTACCAAAAGAAGTACAAATCCAGAGTACTACCAGACGCAGTGAAGGACGTTAAGGGTTTACCTGCGGCGTTTCGTGGCACGTGCGCTCTGGAAGATCGGTTCGTCTTCTTCACCTTCAGTGGTGATGGTGTTCAAATGCAGAAGAAGAGTAAGACCCATAACTCTTGGTACTTCTGCTCCTTCTGTCTCTCCACTGTTCCGTGCTTACAAGGAACCAACAAGGAAGTGTTCTTTTCCTTCATCCTCCCCGAGAATCCGCCGTCTCTCCTCTACTGCGCTGAACCAGTTCAACTGAAAGACGACTACCAGATGAAGGTGATGGCGAACGCAGTGAAGAACACAACGGCATGCTTGGAGAAAGCGGACATGCTACTGGCGCTGTACGCTAATGGCGTGTACAGTAGAGAACAGTTCATTCGTGAGCTAATCAGCCGTCTCCGCATGACCTACAACGAGTATCTGAAGCGTCCGAACGTCATCACAACGCGGTCGAAGAACTCACGCATCTACTCCTCAGACACCCCCGTGGAGATGTGTGACGAGTCGAAGATCCCCGACGAGATGAACAAGAGCAAGAAGCTACAGACGTCGGCCAACTGCTACGTCCATCAGCTACTCAACATCGTCCTGACGGAGTCCAGAGAAGAGGGCGACAATGGATTTGTTGTCGCCTACGGTAACAAGCTGCTTCACATCCGGTACGCAATCGTCGGGGGAAGAGCGGACACACCAGCGGCGGACGAGATGCTGGACTCTTCGGGACTCTGCACTTCCAACTCTCCGTGCAGAGTCTGCAACCTCAAGCGCTCTTACTTCGACAAGAATTTGGTCGCAGTCCAGCCAGGCATCAACAACACGCAGTGGAGGGGAAGGGAGGTGATGAGGGGCTTCTTCTCCGCCCTTTCCCAGCGGCCGATGAACTGCGAGCTCCGCTGGATCAACCACCTCGCGTTCTCCATGTACCGAGATGGAGTCGGCATGCAACGTGGTCCTGGTGAGGCGGTATCTGTCCTCGTTGGAGAGGTCAAGAACATCACCAGGAAGGAGCTGGGATCTGCGTTCATCGACAAACTTCGCGTGGTGGAAGACTACGTCGCGCTTCACCCAAGCGGGAATCCTCCGTATCACGGTCCCTGCATGTCGTATCTTCCCGCGTTCAAGTACCAGCAGGAGTGTAAGAAAGCCACCAATCTCCTCTTCTCCAACGGGATGGTGGACATCGCGACCGCACTCGGCTTCCCACCGTGTGACTGCGTGTGCTTGGACATGATGCACGCAGTGGGGAACATGGTACTTCAGTTCTTCAAACTCCTCTTCGACTCGGAGAAGACGGACAAGGGTAAGAAGGCAGAGTACGTACGAGAGAGCATGGAGAGTCTCGCACGGGAAGGCATGAGGGTACATGGATATGGAACAGACTCCTTTTGGTATTTGCCGGACTCGGCTATTACTGAAGCGAGGGCTACAATGGTATCGCTGGGTATTGACGCTGACTCGGAACTACTGAAGGCATTGGACTCCAACGAGAAGACGGCTGAATGCAAGACGAACGGGTTACACACGCTCGCGTTCTCCTACTTCCCCATCATCTTTCTGAAGTATCGACACATTCCGGTTGTACGGTGTATGACAGGGATACTGGTTCTGTGTCAGCGCATTTACAACAGTCTTCGCTCTGCTTCGGAACTAGAAGTGTACCAGCTCCATCTGGATCTTCTAATCAACGAGTTTGAGGCTCTTGCGCCACCGTATGAACTAAATGGTTCTCTGCATCCTTTCTCTCACATGGACAAGATGGTGCTTGTTTTTGGTCCTCTTCGAAACATGACGTGCTGGAAAACCGAGGGATTGTACTACGGCTCCAAAAAGAAGTACGAGAATACTGGCAACCCCTCGTTGACTCTGTTTCTCAAAGAGATTTCTACTATTCCAGCCAAGCTATCATTGAATAGAGAAGGGATAATCACAATGACGGGGGAAATAGGTAGCAGCAGCCTTCTTGATGACATAACCCTCGTTCGAGCAGAAGAAGTACAGTACAGATCCCTTTTGAACTACACTGCGGACTTGAAGTTCTTGGCAAATGGGCTCTTCAGGCAGATAACTATATATGACATTGAAAAATGTTCCACTATCAGCGAGTTCTGTGGCAGGGCGCGTGTCCGTAATGGTGGAAGAGATTATGAACTGCTAAAGGGGAACCCACTCTCTTGTAGCGTGATCAGTGACGGACATATGAGAACAATATCCTGCTTTGAAGATCTCTCAATGTATGCTAATGAGAGCGGTATTCAGCTACTATCGAGTAGCAACTACAAACGCAAGAAATACAGAAAAACATGTACCTGCAACAAGACATCATTCTCCACAATATCCTGCCACCTGAAGGATATATCTATCAAGGAAATGTGCGACAACTCTAAGTGCTTCGCACTGGTTCTGGACTATAACGAGACAGTACATCTCTACGCTTTATGCGCTTTCTTCAAGACAAAGATCTTTGGTCATTCCTATGAACAAGTCTGGGCATATGAAGTACCATCTATCTCAGCATGTTGCGATGCTGACACTCTTTCGTGTCGTCTTGTTGATGTATCCTCTCCTGACATGAAGAGAACGCCGTTTGTTGAACTGCTATCTGTAAGACGATGCATTGGTGACTTACGGATCCGAAGGCTTAACGAGACCACGGTCGTTGTAATCACAGAAGAAACAGAACTATCACAAATGAAAAGCTACATTCCACTCAAAGACTACTGAAATCAGAAGGAACTCCCACCAAATCCTCTCAACAAGGAAGCTATTTGTAATCCATATTTGTTATCACTACACAAAGCATTATCACTATCGCTACCACTATCTTCATCGTCACTGGGTCGTTGTCTTTTTCTTGATGCATCTTCATCTTCATCAGTCTCCATTACTCCTGGCTCCTGTACAGTTTCATTTGCAGGAGGTAGACTTGATGAAGAATTACAAATTGTATCCTTCACAATAACATCTTCCCCCCTGTAGCAACCCAAATAAGGAAGATAGCAGGGATTAATCTTCCTCCAAGGCGGCAAACAGATACAACGCTCAGCATCAAGTCGAATAAACTCCCATCCTCCAGCCTTGTTCACAATACTACCCTCATATATTGGAGGGTAATCATGAGCTTTATCATTATACAACGCTAGGGCCTTTCTATCATATTGCGTCAGGCAGCGCAACCAAGCTTGAACTACAAATGTCTCTCCTTACACATTCTTACACTTTATATGATCCTGACGAAGTGAATGGTAGTAATCATCAGGCAGAAAAGGCATACGAAAGCCCTCCGTATCCTAGTTATGACACGTATACCAGTACACTAACACAGAGCTCTAGCTCCAACTCCCTCTTTAAGTAGTGATAGCAATTCTCCTTCTCCTCCTTCGATTCTAGGTTCATTGTCTCAAAAGCCTTTGAAACACTCACAAAGAACACCCGTTCAGAAGGCGTCCACCTCACATTCTCTCCATTGATGAGTGCCCTATACAGTCTACCATACAGCTTATCTTTTGAAGCCAGCTTGTGTAATAGCTCCTTGTTATCAACAATACACTGGTCAAGAAGCAGCTAACACATAAATGATCCCAATACCACGTACCCTATCCTGTAATGTAACATATTGGAAAGAAGGATTAGAAACAATTCTCATTTCATTGTCATGCTTCACAATTACAGAAGGAGTCACGCAATGCTCTATCCCTAAGGAGACCACCGAAAAACAAACGAACGTGCAATTCAATTGCATCTTTCCACGCCTGCATGCTATTGTTGGTCCAAAAGGTTGTCTCTGTTCTACTAACGAGCCTTCTTTGGATACTCCACACCAAATCAAAGTCCATCATGGCCTGAAACTGTGAATACACCATAGCTGATAATGAACGAAACGAATCACGACTACTCAGAAGATCCGTATCTGCACTCCTCGGTTCAGAGAAAGAGAGGCAGTAATTCTCATACTCTTTAAAGAGCTTATAAGCTTCAGCCTTAATTGTCGCTCGCGCTTCATTGAATGCGTTCCATAGACGCTGCTTTTTGTTGCTAATCGCTCTTCCCGGCATAATTCCCCTTAGTTAACTAAAACGGATGGTTTTAATGTATCCGCTAGTAGTGTGCTATTCCCACGGGATTAGCAATGGCAACTACTGGATCTCACTTTTTTTCTTTGTGGAGATGGATGTATTGATGTATTGGTGAGGATCGTTTCGGGTTCTTTAGTACGTTGGATTCTAAGGGTGGGAAGTGATATGGTGATGTACTTGATATTTGGTAATGGTAAGGGATAGGGAGGCTTTGCCATTGAGAGAGGATTGAAAACCAATTAGGGGGTTTTCTGGGGTCAGAACCTGCAAATTCCATATGTGATGTTGAAAACGAGGAAACGTGCAAGTAACGGGTAGTGATAAATGGTAATGGATAGGGAGCGATGTGCGAATGCTGTCTGGACAATGGAAGACGATCATAAGTGGGTTGTGATTGTGATCTCTAGTAAGGCCTTACGAAGAGTATTAACGGTTGAGGTGAGGTGATCTTAGTATGTTTGATGGAATAGATTGTAATAGTGGTGGTTTATGCTTGGGATTGGGAAAGTAAGTGCGTATGTCTTCTCTCATGGTGTAGACAGCTTCTGATGAAGGACAAGGGTATGAGGACTTCAGCAATCATCGTAAGTGCTTGGGTGTTGTGTCTTACGTTCTAGAGCTTATTCCTTTGGCGTACTACAATCTGCTCCTTTTGGAGCACTTTGTACTACGGGAAGTGAAGAGCTGAATGAGCGCAGCGAAGCAAGCGCGTGAAGTGAGCAAAAACAAGGAAGAGAGTTGTTTATGGAATTGATGAAAAAGTCCTGTTTTCTTAACTACCCAAATGTCCACTACTAATGGAATGACAGAAATCAACGTGACGAATTCGTGCGAAACGCCTCCCGCACGAATTTAGACGGCCTCCGTATGAAGTTTGTGAACGTATCATAGTATAACAAGAACATACGCAGAATTTGAGAAACAACAAACAAGTATCCATGGACTTTTCATTTTATCGGCACTTTTGAAAAATCCCTCATATTTGTGGCATGCCATGAAACCAAAATCTTGACGTTAAACTCCATTTACCGGGGTATTCATTTGACAAGGACCCTATGCAAGTAGTACATCGCGTTTTGAGACCGGTTCTCTCTTCCTCATCGAACACATTGATAAGGTTGTCTTCGCAGCGATTCTTCGGGTGGGTCGGTGCTGGCTGCGTACCACTCATAGAACGTTTCGCGGAACCGACGCCGAATATAACACACTCGTAAACAAAGAGCTGAACCAGATTGAGGATGCGCTCGACGGGATCGACGACGACGTGGACGCGCTGGACTACAACACTTCCGTTCCGCAATCGAAATCGGATGACGGCGTAGAATGGCGTGCTGACCATCAGTCTCGGCGCCAAGGGCTCGTACGTCATTAACAAGCAGCAGCCGAACAAGCAGATCTGGTGGTCCTCTCCCGTCAGGTGGAGCGAGAAGCGTGCGTGTCACTCGTAGCGGCCCCAAGCGGTTTGAGTACGATACGGACGACAAGAAGTGGTACGAGGTGCCGGTGATGGACGGCGTCAAGAACTGCAGACAGGTGAAGGAGGACATCAACAGCCTGCTAACCAAGGAGATGAAATCCCTCGTCGGCGCGGATCTCAAGTTTTCCCGTGTTTGTTCGGAAACGTCCTGGCGATGCGATTCAGAATCCGACACAGTCCGTGTTGCAAGACAGCGAATTGAGCATGGAGAACAATTTAGATTCGATAGAGCAGATGCTGAAGCCCACGAGAAAGCGACGTGGTGTGTTGCTGATCCTCTTCTTCGTTCTGTCCATCATTCAGGTGGCTACGTCGTTCCAGCTCCGATACGAAAGCGACAAATACAACGTAACGATGGTTGGCGAGGATCACGCGCAGGCGTGGAAGGGAGGCGAATCGGCGTGGATTTCCAGTGGCTGTCATTGCGTTGCACTTAGGTATAGAGTGCGGTCTGTTTATATTCGCTCTGCGTTGCATTGTGCTGTTCCTGGGCGTAGTCGGCGTGTTCCACACAAAGGTGCTGCGAGACTGTCCTCCGTTCCGTGTAGATCACTCCCTGGACGATTGCCTCGACATGTTCCTTCGTGGCGTACACCATGGGCTGTCTCCTCCGTCTCTTCCTGTGCTTCAAGGCGGAGACGACGACGCGTTGGAATGCGACGGATTCGTTATCCGTAGAGCGCGTGGTCATGGTGATGCTCCTGCTGTACGACGCGACGACGAATCTCGTAGGCCTGATGCTGACTGTCGTGTTTGCCTATCAGTCCATCTGTGGACGTGTGATCGAGGTCTGACGCGTAGATATTCACTCCACGGACAAGGTGTCGCTCGACATGGAGGATCCGCAGCAGCGCTTCACCATCCTCCTGGTGAAGGCCCTGATTAGTATTCTTCCCGCCGTGGGCTTCTTCAAGAAGCACATCCTGAAGGCGGCAAAGATAGAGTGGCGTGTTTGTTCTCACAAAGAGCGGAAAAGGGCTTCCTATCCACTATCCACTTAAGCCTCGGTCTTGCTGCGACGAAGTCTCTGAATAGAGGATCTCACGGTCATGGCAACAGGAGTAGACACGGTGAAGGCACCTCCAGCGACCACCTTTCC